>Ga0209611_10013848_pt1 | contig 10955 bp, 7 predicted proteins | sample S1TSphgellanicum_3_FD_187693 | JGI IMG/M metagenome (GOLD analysis project Ga0209611, IMG submission 187693) | Host-associated microbial communities from peat moss isolated from Minnesota, USA - S1T2_Fc - Sphagnum magellanicum MG (SPAdes) (version 2) | ecosystem: Host-associated > Plants > Peat...
GTGGGGAGGGAAGAAAATAAAAGAAAAAATCGTCGGATTTTTATATTTGATTTTTTTATTTTTATAAAAGGCTGATAAAGATTATTGCACAATGTATGGTCTTAGCCAAATTTGGCTAAATCTTTCTGTGGATGATTGCCATTTTTTCTACACCTGCCTATGGATGATGGCCACAAAAAACACTGGTAGGTACCATCAGGTCTGGAATTATCCTTTCTTACCTGGCTGCTGTAGCACTATTTACCTTTCCACTTCACTGAGGATTGCAAACCAGCTTGTTTTATCGACCCTCATCTTGCTCTTAGTTACTACTGTCTTCACTGGTACCATACCATGGTACCTTTACCATTCTGGCAGTAATTAAATTAATTTCAGTAAATATAAATTATTTTCAAAATTAGCTGACCACAATATGGAAAGTTCTAGAAACTCTGTTGCTACCTATAATGTACATATTCATTTGGCTAATATTCCAGGTCTACATGGCCCAGGTCTTTGAAAGTGTCAGAATTTCAGGAAATTCTTATTGGTATCTCAGGAATGAAAAAAAATGGAAAAAAGAAAAGAAAAAAAGAATCACCAAGAAGATGCCGGAATGGCACCTAATGTACATGGTCATTTATTTATTAATATTCATTTATTGCTTAATATTCTAAGTCTACATGGCCAGGTGTTTGAAAGTGCCACAATAATTTCAGGAAATTCTTATTGTTATTACAGGAGTGAAATAAATGAAAGAAATATTGGCCAAGAAGATGCCAGAATGGTAAAGGTACTAATGTAATCACCACACTTGCCTAGACTGTAGTGAGCAGGAAGGATGGTAGGTAGGTGGGAAGAATGCTATATGAACCCTCCTTGTCAGTCTAAGCAGCAAGCTTATTGTTACAAGCTCACATCGTGGGCTCCTCACTGCATCCGACTGCAGTGCAAGTGCAGTGTTCTCTCTCTCTCTTTGTGTCTCTATCCTTTCTGCAGTTCTCTGCACACATCGGTATTGTCCTCAGATTTCGACTCCTTTTTCACCTCTGGCATACCACAAATTAAAGCTCCATTGCAATATTATCTCTCTATATCCTTCACCCATCGATAGACTTGATACATTTTGCAGTGCATAGTTGTTGAACAGCTTCTTTTATATCACAATCATCAAAGCTTGCACAACGTCACACGTAATTGCTCATTGTTGCAAGGCTTGCAAGCGTTCCTTGTTAGATTGATATTATTCTCATTGCAAGCTATTTCAGCTCCTTCTCTTGTGCACCACAGCTACTGAAAACTGACGTTGTGGATAACTGATCTGGTTGCAGCAAGCTGTAGCACTACTACACCAACCAACACATTCTGCGGCATCATGGGCTCCACCTTCGCAGACTGGATTGCAGCCGTCAGGACTGAGAACGGGAGACCAAATACGCTGGTGAGCTAGCTCCATGCAGCTGGACCTGCACTCCTAGCTAGTTCATTACTAATGTTTTCCAGTATTGATCTTAGCAAGCAGATGTTCTGTCCATGCCTTTCCACAGCACTGGATCATTGCAAGCTTGCACTTGGTTGATTCTCTAGTAGCATGATTATTCGTGCTGCTCAATTCTTGAAGCTCTGGAGTCTGTAACCCGGCCTGAGCTAACAATTTTGTATTGGTATTGTTGCTTTGGTTTGGTTTAGCAGCGTATCGTTGGTGAAGTCGATCACAGTGTGTGCAGGGACTTCCACGCTTTGGTGCCAATGAACATCCTCCTCCTCATGAGGTATGTTCTTAGCGACTGGATGATGAAGACAATGAACGGGGTCAACAAAAGAATTCAATTCCAACTCATGACGCCGCCTGCAGAAGCAGCCACTAGTACTACTGCAGAAGACGTCATGGCCCGTGGAAAAAAAAATCGGCCGAGGCTGTACTGGAAGTCGTTGGAATTCATTGGACCCAGTCTTTACAAGTTGGAGCTTTGGAAAGCACCTGTGTGCTTATTTATGCAAGAGCTGACGATCCGACGAGTGCTGGACACACTGCATCCATTGTCCCTTCCGTGTGATGACACGGCTGTACAGAAACACGAACTAGTGACTTTCCTTCAGTCAGGATTCTACAAGTGTGTGTTTGTCATCAGACAGGATGGATCCTACTTAAACTCGCTCACCTTAACTCGTCTTTGAAGATGATGATGGGTCGTTCTGTGATGGGGTCTTATTTGAGAAGTACAAAAGTGACTGTCTAGCATACGAATCACTAGAGACGATCTTGAAAAGGTTCAGATACTGTCATTTGGATCAACTGCAGCTGCAGCTGCTTATATCCAATTACCAAAGTTCACATGTTCGTTCAGTAATGGTCATTGAATTCATTGTGTTCACAAACTCTCTATAGAACTCATGAATCAATAGACTTTCAGAAGAAGACTCATGTTTTGCGGACTCAGCTAGCTACCTGATATTCCAAAAACATTTTTTTGTTTGCTCATGTTTTGACAACTTAGAGCTCTAGTTTTGACAACTGAGAGGGATTTCTTTTTCAAATTTGTGATGTAGCTGAAGTGACCATCATTCATAAGATGATTTAGCCAGATTTGGCTAAAAACTAGATATGAAAGCTGACAAAAACCAGAATCTTTCTATATTCTTGGCTAGGTCCTGGAATTTATGATAAAAATCTGAAAATTTGGAAAAAAAATTCTTTGAAATCTGGCAAATTTGGGTTTCTTTGTGTCCATGAAAAATCCTTTGTATATGTCGAAGTCATATTTTTCAGGTCCAAATTTTGCCCAAAAAAAACAACATTGATTGAGAGATAAGAACCAACCAAAAAATAAGGCATCAAGCTACAACACCAATGACCACCTACAAGCGGCTTTTTTTTTTCTAGTGTGTTCAGCCCCAATCAGCCTAATCCAATTTTGGTTAAACATATGTCAACTGGCTAAGGGAGTTTTGGGGTTAACCCAAGGTTCATGGGATAGGGTAGTATGTTTGATCTTATCCCAAAAGGATTGTTAGGGGATGGGTGGCCTAGATAGGATAAGGTGGGTGGTAGGATAGTTGGATTATGTTAAAGTAAGGTTACCATGTTCTCACCTATGTCAACTAAATCTGTTAAATAGGGTGGTGTGGACATGGTGGAGGTGGCTTTTAGGAAGGTGTTAGGAATTAAGTTTAATTTAGGACAACAATAGTATTTTCTTCTTGAAACTAAGAGGGGGAAAAATATTGTTGTCACCCCTCCACATCAAGAGTGATGAGTGTTGTGTGAGGAAGTGGAGGGAGTGAGGAATGATGATGAAGATGTGAGATCTTGGTTGAAGGGAAGTTGGACTTATCATGAAGGGTCAAAATAATGTGAGGAGGTTGTTGCAACATAAAAAAGTGAGCTTTCAAAGAGGCACTCAACCAAGCAACATGGTTAAGATGAAGGTGGAAGCATCACAAGTTGGTGTGGTAGCTACTCAAGGGAGGTCTTCCAAAATTGTTCTATTCAAGGACAAACATATAAAAAAATACAAAAAACTAGTGTTAAACTTAGTAAGGTACGAGTAGAAAAGGAGGAGGGGGTGTTTGACCTAGGAATGAGGAGGAAGGTCTGCCTTCTTGTGTTAGAACAAGGGAAAGTAGGAAGGAAGGGGAGTTGTGTTGAGGAGTAAAAAAAGGGGGAAGGTAGGACTATTTGCAGGAAAGGGAGAGGGTTTAGTAAGTCATGGGTAGAAACTAAGTTGGAATAGGAGATTAGCAACTAGGGATTAGAAACTCTAGTGTAACTACCCTCCTTTTCTTTTAATGTGTGAAAGATTGATTTGAAAAAAACCTTGTTTTAATTAATGGAAGTTGTGTATGTCTTTTTAATTTACTTGTTTAAGTTTACGATTGGTTATAGTATAAGTAAGAGAACACGTGTTGTGAATAAGGAAATAGGCTATTGTTTGGAGCAAACAAAGGAACATAAAGTATAAAAGGGGAAGGGAAATTCTGCCCAACAAAAGGTCAAACCTTTATTTTATGTTGGTTAAACTATTTTAAGTAGATGATAAAGGAGGAGATGATTTGAATGACCTGGTTGTAACTTCTCTTTATAGGTTTTGTTATAATGTTGGTATTGGATTGAACAAAAGGGTCTTGGGATAAACAAGGTTAGTTAGGGTATTAATGAAATGAAGATTTAACTCGAAATGTATACCCACAAAAGGGTAGAAGGGTGATTTCCAAATTGGGACACCTTTTGGATGTCCTTTATGGGGCAAGGGGGAGTGACTTAGGGTAAGATGTTAGCAACATGTTAATTTTGTGCTTAACATGTTAAATTTCATAACTTGGCGATTTTTTTAGAAAATCAAAAATAATTGAAAATTTTGTCATTTTTTGAAATTAAAATAAGTAAATTAACCACAAGTAGACTTAAGCCCTTCTTAGGTTGCCACTTGTAGGAGCACTTTTGAAAAGATTCTACATCCCACCTAAGATAGTTGCCATTTAATATTAATTAATGTTCGGATCTTCGCCACTAGACCTATTGAGGAATTTGAAAAAACAAAACTTGGCCTCAAGGCTATTTAAACAATAGCAAATAAAATATTGTTGATAAAATGATTGTGTATATCCCAAATTAGAGCTTGTGACCAAAATGTGCTATCAAAAAAAAATTTGGCAATTTGAAATTTGAAAATTTGAAATATATATATTTTTTGTTTTACCATTTTTTCAAAAAAAAAAACATTGAAATAAGGTCTTTTGGTAAGTTGTTGCTCGCAAAATTAGGCACTGCAATTAAATTATCATTTAAAGAATCAATAATCATTTTTGAATGTATATATTTCATGATTCATTTGAATAATGGTTAGACGGTATTAGAATAACCTCATTATATTGTGGTTTAGTTTCATATATTATAAATTACAATATTGTTTAGTGCACTATGCACATTATATTATATTGTGAAAATATTTGAATAAATAAACTTTACTCAATCAACATTAATACTAGATCCACAAAAAGTCTACTTAACATTTGTAAGTTGCACTTTTCAAAAAAGGTAGACCATTTTTTAAATATTTCAACTCTAATCCCTCTTCTTCATTTTGGTTAATAATTATTTTATAATATAATGCTTGCCAAACATCAATTTGATGCAAATCTATTCAATTGCAATGAAGTTGAATAGTGGATTTTTTAAAAAAATTGGCCATTAAAATGTTCCATTTGACACCTTAGCCAACTTGGTCATGAATGTGCCATTTCTCTAGTAAAAGTTTATATCTTTTCATATCCTTTCACTTAGTTTCCTTGTTATTGTCTAGAGCAAATTTGTTCAAGATGTAAACAAAGTTTAAAATGTTACAACCAATGTTGGGCAATTTTGATTTTTTTATGAAAATTGTTGATTTTCATTCTCACACAAGATTTTAAGAATTAAGTTGATTGTTTATATATCTTTTCTTAATTAAAAAGAACTAACCAAGGTATCAATTTGGAAAAATAAAATTCAATGCTTATATTTTGCAGGCCAAAAAATTAATTTGGTTGGAAACATGGATTTGTGTTTCTCCCACCATTGAAAAGGACATTTGATATATTCAATATCCATTTAATATCTTCTAAAAATCAACAACTTTTGCTCGGTTAAAGCACATTACGATGGCCTAAAGGGGACAAGTTAATAAAAAAGAGTAAAATATATAGGGTGAAATATATTGGTTGTTGGATAAACATTATAAGTTAATTAGTTTAAAAATAGGGTACATTTTATTCAAATAATCAATGTAATTATAATATAGGGTATGTAATAATTTAAAATAATGGATTATAATTAATATAAGGTGGTTTTAATATGTATATATTAAATAATTAAATAATAATAAAGTGAAAAAAAATAGGTTGGAAAATTATCTAATACCCCCCTTAAAAATGGTCATTTAATGCAAGTAAATCCCAAACTTCACATTAAGTGTCCTCCTTGAATATAATGGCCAAAAAATGTTGTCACAAATATTGTTTTTCAAAATTGTGCAACTTTTAATTTCCACCAAACCAATATTAAAAGAGGTTTTCATAAATTACATTCAAAATAAGGTCATTCAATTACAAAATAATGTAATTGTCAAAGGAAAAATTACTTTTTTGATTAATATTAAATGAATAAAAATATATTTGTGAGAAAATAAATGTTTGTCACAATATATTCACTAGTAGAAAAACCTCATTTTTAGACTTGTCTTAGGCGATTAAAAGTGTCTTTTGCGACTGTTTTTGATCAAAAATGGCCTAAAATCGCCCCCTTGTAATGTGCTTTCACCTTGTTCACAAGATCTTTCATTGGTTCATTTGTGTTATTAATTTGTTTTAAAAAATCCATATTGCAATCTTCATCAACCATTAGGTTTGCACAACCAATTTCAAATTATGGCATAAGATGTAAATGATGATTGCATTTGATATGCATAGGATATAAGGATATCTTATCATATTTCTTCAACAATAACCACACATTCTTCATGTCCAATAAAACACAATATTAAGCAAAGGCTTTTAGATGTAAGGTTTAGCATCAATAAAATGTTACATGAGTTTTTTTGGCTCCATATTTCCTTAAGAATGAAAGAAAAGGTTTTAGCACCCCCAAAACCTCCTATTTGATGGTAGAAGCCATAAAAAACAACTCAATAACAACCATATAATCATCATCTTTCAAATTGGTTAAGGTGGGTGAGACTTCAACTTCTTCCTTCAATTTCAAACACATTGTTATAGGAAATGTAATGCATTATTAAGCAACAAGTGGCTTTAGGATTGATTCAAACACAAACATTTACAACCAAGGAAAGATAATCCATAATTATTTGAGGAATGTGTCATGTAAGAGGAGGAGGCACTTTTCCATTAATTTTGGTAAAAGTCTATATGCAATAACACATTTGGTTAATAGTATTTCAAAATTACAAAGCTTCTTGGAACGTAATCACTTTGGATGCAAACTTGCAAACAAAATTTAACACTCAATGTTAATATTTTAAAAATATGGTACAAATAAAAAAGTTCAAATTTCAAATCTAAAATCTAAATGGTCTATGTTTAGATAAAAAGTAAAAAATGATTTTAAGTGAATTTTTTTTACCTTTTTTTAATCAAAATGTTTTTTCCCTTGGATGGATATTAGAATCTTCATAAGCCTTGATCCATTCTTGTTTGCATTTTCCAAACTTTTTAGGCAAAGTTAAACATTTTTGTAAATATAATTGAACAAACTTAATAGAAACATATTTGAGATTTCAACACTTTATCACACATTAGGAAGTTTTAGAAAAAACATGGCCATAATACCTATACCTTGAAAGCAAATTTCTTCCAAACCAAAACATTCATAACTTTCAATAGACTTTAGATTAGTTGTTATAACATTCAAATTTCACCTTCTTCAACCCATATGCATCCAACGATTCTATTAATCTTATTTTCCCAAGGTTTGATTAGCAACTTTGTTACTTCAAACAAACCAACATTGACAATGTGTTTTGGTTACCAATCAACCCTTAAATTTTTTGTCACAAGATCAAAAATGTCATGTGCACTTTCAGATGTCCATAAATCAAAACTTGAAATTATAGTATTATTGCATTCTACTAATATTGGTAGGACATATTTCTATTATATTCTTTCCCCAAAATCAGGCAATGCCTTTTGAGAAATGTTTTTTTCAAAAATAAAAACCATTTGAGGACAAATGCAAGGTCAAGCACTTCATCTAAATAATTTCCACAACTATGCATTAATAAAGGATTTTTGATGATCAAAAGGCTTAAGTGTTGTAAAAAATAATTTTTTTTGAACACATCATCTTTTTCAAAAAGATCTTTTGTAACAAAAAACATTGAAATTTGTTAACCAAATATACTAGACCTCTTTTTTGTTAATTGCCTTTGAATAATTTTTCATTGGATTATTGACTTCATTTTAAATTTTTGCAACAATGGCATGGTTTGCATCCACATGTTTGGTGAAAGTTATTATGCCATTTTTTTTTAATATGAAATGAAACCTTTTTTTTGCATGAGTTATAGGACTAGATGCATTGACATGATTGTTGTAACAAAAAATACAATGCATCATTTATAGATCACTGTATGATCAACTTTTTTGTTATCATTAACATTAAAGTAAACCCAACAAAATGTGTTTCTACCATGAAGTTTCCTTTATACTCTTTGAGCATGCAATTTTGAAGGTTCATTTTCATTATTTGTTCATTTCAAGACCTCTATTGCTTTTTGTTTCCAAATTGGAATAATCTTTAAACAATTCTTCCATAGGAACATAATTGAGAAAAAATTCACATGGTTCATGTTTAATTGTTATGTTTTAAAACATTTCACTTGACTATTCCATTTTTCAACTTTTTTTTATGAGTGTTATTCAACAAGAGTGGAAAATTTGAATAAGAGATTGGTTTACCATGATGTGTTCTTTAGTTTTTACTTGCATAGTCTAAAGCCTACATACAACTCAAAACATTTATCAACATTTACAACATCAAAACAACTCACTTAACCCTCCTTACTTCATGTAAAATATGAATATGCAAAATGAAATGAAATGCAATGCAAAAAAAAATGTATGAATGATGACAAATCTTAAAAACAACAAACATATTTACTAATGTTAGAATGCTTTAGAATCAACTTTAATAATAAACAAAACAAACAAAGATTGAACTTGGAACATGAACAAATGTTTTATCAAAATAAATGAAAAGATATTAAAACATATAACATTAATATCTAAACAAAAAAACAAAAAATTGTTGGAAGCATAGTTTGTAAATCATATTTGAAGAATGGAAAAAGTAACTTGATGGATTGGATCCATGCTCTTCATTCCTAAACCTGCACATAACAAGTGGGGGGCATTATTAATTGATAAGCAACATCACAAGAGAAGCCAAACAATAATGCAATGAGAAGTAATCACACATGGGATAAGTCAAAAAGGTACTTTAAGCTTGGAGATGAGTTGAATAACATTGGGTCAAATAATAATGTTGGAGGTGTTGAATAACAATAGGAAATTTAAATAGCAACAAAAGGATATGAACAACAACCTAAATCAAATAGCAATCCAAAAGAAGTCAAACAACAATGTAATAGAACTCAAGCAAGAACTTGAAAAAGCCAAACAATAACACAATAGGACCCAATAGTAACACAAAAGGAGCCAAACAACAACCCACGAGGAATTGAATAGAAAAACTCTACAAATTTATTTTTTCTTGAATTTCAAAGCATCGTAGAACACAAGTAAAAAACAAATATTTGAAGAAAACAAAATGGGGCCAAAGCAAAACTTGGGCCCATTTTTATTTTTTTGGGAGAGTGGAAAAGAAGAAAAAAATGTTCTTCCACATAATAGTTGTGGTCATGCCACTTGAAACCTGAGTTTTTTTTCTTTGGAAACTCATAGATTACATAGTGTCTAACATAGTTTAAGAACTATAATTAAAGTTGAAAATTGTATCCTACTATGTTTAAATACCATGCCAAGGTATCCTTGTTCTGAAATTTAAATAAAAGGGTGGGGTCTTAGGGGTTTAAAGTTTTCATCTTAGTCGTTAGACCTTTTATTACTTGATAGTAATTATTGTTACACAATGCTTTTCCAAGAAAAATAATCAAAATTTAACTATTGTGATAAATTTAATAAGTTTGAATTTTTAGTAGTACATGTAAATGTGTTTAATGTTTATTTCTAGACATATTAAAATAATGGTTGGTGACTTCTTCTAAAAGGTGGGTAGGTGGAAAATATTCCCATTAATTAAAAAAAAGTTGAAGATTATTTTGGAAGGTGAGTTGGTAGGCAAAATTTAAAAATATAGGTGAAAAAAATTAGGAACAAATGAAGAAGATCCATGTGTGGTATGGAACCTTTTAAGGGTTCAACCCATTCTCTTCATGTTTGTTGAAAAGGAACTTGGATGATTTTTTTTTTCAATGTTGTCAGGGTTTCCAGAAGAGTTTGAAAAAAGTTCAAAATCAATATGTGTATTCCAAAAGTGTGTGCAAATGCAAAAAATAGTGTTCTAAGGAAGATAACTTTGTTTGAGTGAATTTGAAAGTATGGGTGTAGTCATACTAACATGTACCATTAACAATTGTAACCATTGCTTAATTTTTTGAATTTTGGATTATTAAAAAAACTAAAAATTTATAAAATGTTATTGTGAATACATTATGTACATATCATAAGAATTTGGAATCAATATAATGAATAAAAAATACACAATTTTCACTTTTAAAAACTTGTAACCACTATCTACAAATAGTTTTGACACTGAAAGCACAATTTGAAAATATTTTTTTATGACAAATTTTGGGAATTTTTTTATATAGACGTTAACATAATTATAGTATCAAGAGTCTTAAAAAAAATTAACGTTTTTTGAAATATATATTAAAAAGGTTCTAAGAATATATATTTTAAAAACAAAAAAAAAATAATGGTTTAAAAGGGCAAGTGTGGCTCTTAATAGTGTGGTTGGACTTGTATTTAATTTGTTTTTGGAAATAAATGGTTGTTGTTCTTTGGAATTTTATTTAAGATTTGAGTTGTACTACTCTATAACTCTTTATTTAATTAAATATTGTTTTTATAAACAGTCACTAGATGGTAATTGCAGTACTATAAGATAATTGCAATGAAAAAAATCAACAATAATGATGGACAAAAGGTCATGAAAATGAAAGCAATTTGCTCTTTATTAGGTTTATTGAATGGATATAATATATTGTGCAATGTTTTTACCAATTACAATGCTAGCTAGACCAACTTGTCCATCTTGTCAAAACTTTAATGCATGTTTTGAAAAAAATTGGCATGGGCCCATGTTAATGAATTCTTATAGTAAGGTGTACATCACAAATTTCCAATATCACAAATTTTCAGTAAAAACCATGTAAAGATCTAAAAAAATATGTCCACAC
>Ga0209611_10013849_pt1 | contig 10954 bp, 6 predicted proteins | sample S1TSphgellanicum_3_FD_187693 | JGI IMG/M metagenome (GOLD analysis project Ga0209611, IMG submission 187693) | Host-associated microbial communities from peat moss isolated from Minnesota, USA - S1T2_Fc - Sphagnum magellanicum MG (SPAdes) (version 2) | ecosystem: Host-associated > Plants > Peat...
TGTCTGTGATTTCTCAGCTGCAATCGATCTGCTTTCATGATGCTAATAATTAAATTTTACATTGTGTTGCTGTTATGATGATGTAAAAAAAGAACAAGTCTAAGAAGAAGAAGAAGAAGAAGAAGAAGAGGAGGAGAAGGAAGAGATTTGTGATTGTGGAGTCTTTTGATTTGTGCAAGTTTGTGTGAATTTTTTTGTGTTTTTTTTTGGGTTTTTTGTGAACTCAATGTGAATCTTGTTTCATCATGGCAGATGGAGCAGTAGCAGCAGTAGCAAGGAGTGAGTGTGGTGTGTTGTTGCTACTATTTTACAGCTCAACTGCTTCTTCTTGGCTGGTCTGGAGCTAAATTCTTCTTTGCCAGATTGTCTGTCCCCTTATTTGTCTGTCCAGTAACAGCAGCAAGTAGAGCTTGAACTGAAAATCTCAGTTGCAGTCTTTTGTGGTTTGTTTGTTTGTTTGTTTGTTTCTTCTGCTGACATTCTTGCTGCAGTTGCTTGGAATTCTTCTTCTTCTTCTTCTTCTTCTTCTACTACTACTACTTGGATGGTTTTTGTTGTTGTTGAAGTTCAAGGAATCAGACTTTGTGTATATGTGTGTGTTTGGTATTGGAGCTTCCAAAGGTGCCAAGCTGAGGAGGTTCTTCTATCCCAGTGTGTTTTCCTCTTCTGCTTCTGTTCTCTCTCTCTCTGTGTCTATGTAGCTGTGTCTGTTTTTGCCCCACCCCAGTGCCTCCCTCCTTCCTCATTGCCGTCTTCTGGCTGTCACACAGACGGCAGCAATCTCTTGCAAGTTCATCACACAGTGGTGGTCAGAGCCTATAAGACACAGAGGAAATTACCGATCTTGAGCTACAAATGCAATGTACTGGCATCATCTTCTTCTTCTTCTTCTTTCTGTGCAAAACTGATTGCCATGAACCCCTCACCATTGTCGTCTTGGAACCTGTTGCAAGACTTTCTCGAGTGGCCAGCAGCTTCATCAACTTCAGGATCCAACTTACAGTCCACCATTATTTTCCAAGGATAGCTAGCTAGCTAGTTGCTCCCAAGCCTGTCAAGCTCATAAATCTGGGGACTCTGAGCGATACATTCCGGTCATTCGTGATGGCAGCTGCTGTCGATGAGGAGTTCAGCTTCTCGGACCTGGCTCCTGCTGCTGCTACTGCTTCTTCTTCTTCTTCTTTCCCCCATGTTCAATCCCCGCGATTAGTACAAGGCTGTGTTGCTACCTTCTTGCAACTCTTTGAATGGTATCCGGGCTGCAAAAGAATCTCATCAGCTTCAGGTTTCCCCCTGAACCTCAGCTCCCTCCCTCCCATTAACAGTGCACTGTAGTAGAATTGGAGCTCCCATAGGCAGTCTGGAGTGCAAATTTGGATTCTGTCCTCCAAATGCAAGTTACTGTCATTTTTATTTTTGTTTCTCCAATGTTGGGTACCATGGTTTTCTGATTGTAGATCATTGTGGATGATGGGTGGAAGCTGCAGACAAACTTCACAGAAGGAGAAGAAGTAGTTGTCAGAGTGCAGTTGCTCATCATGGTGGCTTCAAGGAACATTGCACAGATTCTCTGGGAGCCAAGCTTTTGTTGGTAAGCAGCTCCTCCTCTTCCTCCTCCACACTTACTAGTATCATGAAGAACAAGAATGAAGAGCTGCAATGTGGGCTTGCCATCATGGCTATATCTGCAGTTAGACTCTTGTGGGTTTCTATAAATCTCTAAAGAGTCGTTCTTCTTCATGGTGCCTGGCAGGATGACGAAGAGGAAGAAGAGGATTTGAATTTGTGGTATACAGGAGCTGCTGCTATGAGTCACAAATGGTCAGAGAAGCAAAACTTTGCAAGAAGAAGAAGCACATCCACATCCACTGGCTTATGTGTTGATGATCATGAACCAAACTACTGCAAGAAGCAAGTGCCAGGAGGAGTGGTTGCACGATTGATGGGTCTTGATTCATTGCCCATCAAGAAAGCTCCTGGAATTCCGCATCTTGGAGAAACTCCTCACACAGATTCTGAAATGCTTCATGGGAATCTAAGTAGCACATTGACCAAACAATCTGAACTGACAGAAAAAGACTTGCTGCTTGCTGGGAATCAAGCTCCAAAGCAGCTGCTTCTTGATCTAGAGGAAGAAGAAGAAGCATCTTTTGGAAACAGAACCACAGCAAAGGAGGCGACAATGACAACAAAGGCAACAACAACACATCATCTTCATCATCATCATCATCAAGCTGGAGAAAAGAAACAACCTTCTCTGTTTCAACTCCATTACACTGGAATCCTGAAGAACAGGAAAGGAGTGTTCTTGACTCCCGAATCATGTCTAGAAGCAGATCTGGATGTGAAGCTCTTAGGTCCAGTTTTAGAGCCAATCTCAGGATCATTTTGGGGCCCAGTTTTGGAGCCCAAATGTTTGAAGAAGAACAGTACTCCAGAGAGAAATCAAACCTCCCTGAAGGGCTCAAGAGATGATCATTCAGAAAGAATTATACAAAGTGAAAGAAGTCAGGCAATACAGTTCTCAGGAGTTACACCTCATGAGGAGATTCAGTTGAAGGTGAAGAGGAGGAGGAGGAAGATGCCAAGCTCTGGCTATGGCCTCACAGATTTGACTTCCAATTTGAAGTCAAGTGCAAGTGAAACTTCAAGTCTTTGGGAAGAAGAATCAACATTTTCAAGCCATGATTCTGCAACAGAAGAAGCTCATGGAGAATCAAACTTGCAAAAGCAGAAGACCCACAACAATGTCTTCACCAATTTTGAGCTGCCTCAGAGGAGTCAATCTGTCTACCAGGAGAGAACACCAGTGCAAAGTAATCACTGCAGTCGATTTGCTGATGAACAATGCAAACATAGCAGTGATCTGCAACAAATCAGAGATGATGGCATTTTCTCACAGGTTTCAAACTTGCAGAATGAGAAATCTTTTACAAACATGAAGAAGGAGAATGAGACAAGATCAATGGAGATCAGCATGGATCAGAAGCAGCAGCAGCAGGAGGGGTTGTCATCACGAGTCAAAGTCGATATGAAGTGGGATGAAGCTTCTTCTGAATGCAACAAGTCTGAGCTTGAACTCAATGATGGATGGGGCTTCAAACTTGTCAAGTCTACACAGCAGTTGGATTACAGAACTCGCAGGGAAGAAAAGGAGAGTCCTTTGGATGGACATTCCCATCAAAGTCCCAAGAGTCCCCTCTGGAGCTCAGGTTCAGATGCAACAGCAGCTGAGACAAACAAGGTGATCCATGGCTCCTGCCAACTGAAACCATGTGGCAAGCATTGTAGTAACAAAAATCAACCAAGGTTCAATGAATCTTCTTCTTCTTCAGCCAAAAGCAACCAAAGTGAAATCAGCAGCAGAGTCCTGGATCATGGGACTACAGTAAACATGATGATGAAGACAAAGTCTTGTTCAGATTTCAAGGAGCTATTATTGCTTCCAGGTGATCATAACTTTGCAGGACTTAACTTGACAAAGACAGCATCAGATTCAGGTCTAAGTGAATTTACATCAACAGCTACTTCTGTCGTTGCAAGGGAGCTGTTTTCAGATCAATCATTGAAGCCCAATTTTGCTCACCTGGGGAAGAAGAAAAAGTGTCCAAAGTCCCATACCAAACCAAGGAGCATCAATGAGGTTTTTCCAGAGCTCCCAATGGAGCCAGAGACGATGACAAGTAGTTTGAACCTAAGCCAAAGGTCATATAAAGGTGATAACTGTATGATGAGGACCACAACATCTGAAAATTGGCCTTCAACACCTGGACCCCAGATACCCAACAACTGGATTCATGAAACATCAGTTTTGACAGACTTGGCACCAGCCACCTCAGGGCACTGCTTACCTGCTAGAAGCCCATTATTGCAGGTTGACCATGACAAGGATTCATCATCATCCCAAGCATTTCAGCAAGACCATTCCAGTTTACACCAGTTATTCATGTCAGATTCAGAGTCAAGTAGTAGTAGCTTCAATCCAATCAGATCATGTTCAGCATGGGGATCAAAGGTTAAATCCAGTTCATCCCCGAAAAAGGACGAAGAAGTCGTCATTGTTGAGTGTGATCATCTGGATACTAACAGTTCGAGCACTGCTTGCAGCAAGTCTTCTCCTGATAGTGATGAAGTAAGGCCGATTGAACTTCATTCATGGTTTGTATGTGTGGTCAACACAAGTGTGATTTGTTGATTGTTAGTAGAAAAAGCTTGAAGACTTATTCTCAGGGTGTCTGTCTGTCCATTGTACAGTTAATTCTTCTGGTATCTAAATTTTTCTTTGTGATCATGGGAACCCACAGAAGTTCAGGATGTCAGTGGATGATGCAAGCTGGAGTGAGGATGCTGTGACCCCAATTTTTGAGAAGAAGCTTTTGATGGACATTGAGACCAAAGTCCCCGGCAGTATGTCGAGGCGGTTGGACAAGAAGGAAGACGATGCAAAGCTCCTCCAGGCCAGTGCAGCTGCTTCAGTGGAAGAATGTGGACAACCCAGTCCAGTATCGATTCTTGAATCCCCATTCCTTGATGAAAGCCCAACCACTACTTCAGAGGAAAGCATTTCTGGTAAAAAATTGTCAGCCAAACAAACCCATAAATTCTTGATGAGAAATGAAACAAAATTTTCAGATCCACTTTGAAATGGTGTTGCAACAATAGCAGGGTCTCTACAGTACTGATGAATCAAACATGTGGAATTCACAATTGTTTTCTTTTGCTGACTTTCAAGGATTCTAGATCAAGAACTTTGGTTCTCTTTGCTTTTTTTTTTTGGGCTCATGGGTGACAACATTGTGGGTTTTTTTTTCCCAGAATCTGAGCACAGTCTTGATGGGATACTGGAGGATGGGTGCACTGAGAGTACAGAGCCTTCTTTACTTTCAAGCAAACAGGCGAGTCCAGGAGTTGTTGACACCAGAGGGTCTGATGCGACTACAGTAGACATTGAGAGCAATAGAGTTGGACAATCCAGGCTTGTAGAGATACCCAATTTCAGGAACAACAACAACGATGCAGATATTACATTAAATTCATCAGTTGATGAGGAATGGGAAGAAGAGATGAAGACTTACATCAGAGAAATTCTGAACCAGGGCAACAACAACAACAGCAACAGGAATCTTGTAAACAAGCAAAAGCTTGTTGAAGGCTCAGATAGAATCTGGCAAGGTGACCAAAGACATCTACTTTTTGATAGCGTGAATGAGATGATGATGGGTGTCTATTGTGATGTCCAATATTTCTCTTGCAGCCGGTCGTCTGAGTTACACTACTACTTTGTGCCTTCAAGAAATACACTGGAGCTGACAAACACTGGCACTGAGAAACTGGTGATTGAAATTTATGGCAAGATTCGTGAAACCTGCAATTTTGCTACCGATGCATGGCACAGTTTAGTGGACAGAGATCTGATGCTGCATGGCTCAAATAGATCATGGTTCCAATTAAATCGAGAAATTGCAGAATTAGGTAATGATATTGAGCACATGCTCTTCAAGCTGATGATTGATGAGCTTATATACGACCTCTTTTCTGTCTCCAAGAATCAATGGAATCCAAACCTCCACCTCCAACAAGGAGCTCACTACCATTAGTAGTAAATTTCTGAAACCAATGATGATGAGGAGGAGGAGGAGGAAGAGGAGAAGGATCCAAACTGTAAATCTCAATCTGCTCACTAGTTTAAAACCCAATTGTATGTAAACTACAAAACTTTTAGCAAGTGTTGAAGAAAGAAAGAAAATCGGTTGCTACCCAAAGTTGGGACATTGGATTTTTCTCTCTGTTTTTTGTTTTTTGTTTTTTGTTTTTTGTTTTTTTGTTTTCTTTTCCTTAATTGATCTTAATTTTGTCTCATGATGTCAATTATCGAAAAAAATGCTTACTTGCTGAATTGTTGATTAACAAAACCCTTTCCGAGAATTTGAGGACTCTAGATTTGAGACCAAGAGGGATGTGTACATAAAATCAAAATTGCAGCGACCTTTGGACTGCAGACACTTTCAAATTTTTCTGATAATTGTATAAGTCTCCTTTGCAAGTTTGTGGACTCCTCTTATCAAACCAGGAAGAGCAAATTGACCCAATTATTAGTTTTAATTTGTTCTTCAGTTCTGAATCTACAAACGTAATTGCAAAAGAAATTACACCTCATGGTTTGCTGGTCTTTCAGGTTTTAAATACACTAGAAATGTATTGCAGATTTAATCCAACATCAGAAGAGTGGTTCTGTTAGCTGAGAGCAGCTACCCCATTTGGCCAAATCACATCTAGCTACTTTAAACTTGAAAGTTTATATGGCTAATTTTATTTTCATGTTGGTATTGGTTTTTGGCCATTTTCCAAAAAGTTGGATTTCCAATAAAAGGGTGAATGAATGTTGAATGTTGAAGAATCTTTTATAATAAGCCAATTTGATGTTTATTTCCAATTGAACTTAACCTGTTCACAAGAGCAACCATTGGAAACAAGGGGATAAAAATTGGCAAAGATGAAGTTTATTTGTCTCTAAAACCTTATTATTCAATGTTCATTGGTTGTCTAGAACTGTAAGACATTGTTCAAATCCTCTAATATGTTGATCACCAAATGGATTTCAATTTTTTAGGATAATTAAGCAACCAAGGAATTTTAATTAATACTTGGCAAGTTTTAGACTAACTATCTCTAATATAAAGTGTTAAGTGGTAATTTACTTTTTCCGGTAGGTTTTTTCATTGTCCATAAATGGACAACCATATATAGTATCATCCAAAATCTCTTCCATGTATATTCATGCAATTAAAAATACGGAGGTTCATCATCATTTTGAGAAACTTGATATTTTTTTCAAAAAAGTATGTAGTTCTAAAACCACTATCATTGTGTACTACAGAGACAAGCCATGGTCATTTTTAATGTAATTTGCATAAACAAACAAGTGGTATTAAATTAAATGTGGCAAAAAGATGTAAATGAACTCCTTGAACAATTTTCAGGCAATTGTGCATTCATGAATGCAAGTCAATCTTGTGTGGGAGTTGTATTCAAGTTTGGGTGACTTTGATTAAACCCAACATTTATGGCATTGCAAAAGCATTTGGGTGAGAAAGAATCAACGAATCAAGAAATATGAAGCCTCATGCCAAAAGAGAGTCAAAAAGTTGACCTTGGAATACAAACCTTGATGATCAACACATAATTACAAAGAATAGTTCAATGAAGTAATATTAGCTCTAAATTGATCGCATACAAACAAGTTGTGTTGTGACATGAAAACATATTGTCAAACATTTAGAATCATGTCTCCCCATGTTTCATATTTGTGGATTATGGTGTGGAAAAACAAAGTGTCAATAATGTGTCTTCTAAGTTGTAGGTGTTTAGTAGAGTAGTGTTAGTTTGTTCATATTTGATATAGAAGATTACAGCTTTGTAGAAGTTAATGACATGTTTCATGATATGCATTTGCAACCATCTTATTGACCTTCTCAAGGTTTGAATGGTGGTGAATATACTTGGGTTGACCCATGATTTCATGTGACAATTTTCCTAGGATTAAACATATACCTTTATATAATGGAAAACTTGGTGCCACTATTATATTCAAGTCTTCACACCTAGCTACAACAGTTTCTAAATTATTTTAAACTTGTCACAATAGACAAGAAGAAGAAGAAGATATGTAAAGTTTTTCAAAAAGGTCTTACTAATATTAGATTTTATGATCATTCGTATAGATCGCATCAAATAATGAGAATACATATCATAGTACATGATTGGATTCTACATTAACTAAATTATTTTTTATGTTGTCAACTTTTGATAAATTCATAATAATTCATGATAATTTTAAATTTTCAAATTGACTATTGCCAAATGTTTTGGAAACTTAAAAGTGAAAAAGGGCAAACATAAAGCTTTTGTGACTTACATTGATTGAATACAACCATGGCAAAGATTGTCACACAGATCACCATTTGTTGATCTATCATGGGTTCTTGTGGGAAGGGAAACAATATTCAATTGTAAGCATTCTCTTTTAATTCTATTGCTTGAAATATTAATATTGCATGAAGAAATGAAATGTGATGTAGCAAGAGTGGGGCATTATTGTAAAAGCTTAACAAAAACTCCAAAGTAAAACATGATGCAAGGGTTTATCAAGAGTTTTATTTTAGCTACGTGTTTACATCGTAGTTACCATCGGTAAATTAGGATAAATTACTTTGGAATCAACTCTAATGTGGACATGATTCCAAATATTTCGTGTTTGGGATTTAATCCCAAAATTTAGGATCTCAAATCACTTTTGGTGATTTGAGATTTTAGAACATAGTGTTTTGTGTTTGCAATTTTTCCTTATGTTCATATAACTTTGTTTTGCACATGATTTTTATGTTTTTGTATTTTATGTTTTGGGCTTCAATTCCTACTTGTTGCAAGTGAACTTATTTTGGTTTGGATGCTAAGCATTAGATTAGGATGATATTATGTTGTTTGGTTTATATGTGTTGACAATGAGGGTTGTAGGCATTGACATAGGATCGCACAATACATTAAGATGTTATATCAACACATGAGATTATTAAAATCATGTTTTGAAAGCTTGATTTGAGCATGTTATTAATTTTTTGTTGTGCAAGTATTCATTTGTCTCTTTGTAAAGTAATGATCATAGCTTTGAACTTGCTGTATGTTGTAATTTTGTAAATAGAGGAGATTTTTTTTCATCTTAACAATTTTTTTTATTTTAATGCAAGAGAGAAGGTTACCTTAGGCTCATGGGGACAATTTAATTGTAAGGAAAATCTATGAAGTAAAAGTTGTGTGCTTCTTTTCAAATTAATATTTGTTTAACAAATCTTCTTTCCTATGGATATGCATGTAAGTTCATAATGTATTTTTGTTCGGGGTGTAAATACAATAAAGTAAACCAAAACATCATCTTATTTGTTTGCTTGAAAAATAGCCATAAAGTAACGACAAAGCCCATCATAAAACTATTATACATTGAATGTTTTTAATTGAATGTTTAAAAACAAGATACTTCTTCAGATATTGTGCATTAATTTTGAATTCTTGCATTGTAAAAATAGCTATTCAATAGAATTTTTTATTCAATAAAGTTCTATTTTTTTATAACATGGACTTTCGTAAAGTACATGCATATGTTAAAATGTTCTAACAAATAGAAAGCAAAATATGTATTTGATGGTCCACTAAAGAATAAAATGGTTTTTATATCCCAACCTAGTATAAATATATTTAATTAATTGTGTTAAAGGCTTGCCAAACACAAACTTACCTCGAATAAATAGAAATATATTTTTTTATTTTTAAAACTTATTTTTTCCTTCTTTTTGGAAATATATTATTATAAATACATAATAGATGGAATTATTTTTTAAATAGTACTTGGTAATGTGGTGTGTAATGGAGTTGATGCTAAAATGTTCAAGAAACTATGGACATGAGTAGTTACAAGAATGAAATGTTTGATAAAAGGTGCATTGCAACGGGTTTCTTTCAAACCAAGATCATGGTGTTGCTTGTCAAATGGCACTAAACTTTTTCTTGGTGGTAAAAGATGTTTCATTTTCCATTCCATTAGTCTTTCATGGAACTAATAATTTTGTACCCTTTCAACAAAAGGCACCCTTGACTTATCCTAAAATTTAACAATGAATGACATCATGATTGTCATGTCAAAAATACATGAGTGAGTATTATGTGAAGATCAATAAATGTAATTAAGGCTAATAAAAAAACTTTATCCAACATAAACAATATCATGATATGACTTGAAAGTCATTATAAACTTTCATGTGATTATCTTTTGTTTCTCAACTAGTTGTTTCATGAGTTTTATTGTGCTAACAATAGTTATGTAGGATGCACTTGCACTTGATTGCAAACAGTATCCCATTGCTATCAATGTTGCTTATATAGGAGGCCTCAATGTCTACTTTATTATGTTCCTTAATGTTTAATAAAACTTTGAATATCAAAATAACCACATATGCTTCCATTGCAATAAGTTCAAATTCAATCAATTGAATGTTATGATAATTATTATCTTATATATCCACAACCTTTCACAATCATCTCCTCCATGCCTTGCATTTATTTCCATGCACATTGCAACCACTCACAAATACATGGGGTTTTAGTTTACTCATCTTGAAGTCATTTTGTGGATCTTCATGTCCATTTCATGTTGTTGCCTAATTAATCTAATAGTTTATGAGTTAAACTACACTTTGACTGCATGTTTTGTTGGGTGTTGTGAGGATTTCTTGCACACTTCCACCACTAAGATATGCACTCACAAAAAAAACCGGTTAGAAGTGGAACTACTATGTAGTTGAAGTCTAACGAATTAGGTGGTTCGAGTTAAGTAATGAAATTCACTAAAAATCTAATGCGTTGTGTCCAACTCTCATGATTTTATTTTTATTTTATTTTATTTTATTTATGTCTTTGACCAAAAGTTAAGCCCAAAACTAAAAACCACTTGTTTAGATTGAGGAAAGAAAAAAAACAACTCAACCTCATCTACTTTCACAAATGTAACTCCTTCACAACAAAACCGATGACGCTGAATTTTTGGGAGAAGCTTCTACACATTTCAATCTAAAACTGATCTGATTTTGAGACAAATCCAACGGTGGATTTGAGAGAAACAATTAATTAAACTAAAGTCCAGAGGCTTCCCCATGGAAATCATTCCATGAAACCGACTTCAACACCCTCTACTTTCAACAACTGTAACTCCCTCATAGCAAAACCGATGACGTTGAATTTTTCGGAGAAGCTTCTACACATTTCAATCTAAAACTGATCTAATTTTGAGACAAATCCAACGGTGGATTTGAGAGAAACAATTAGTTAAACCAAAAGTCCAGAGGCTTCACTACGATTACTTGCTACACACAACTCCATTCCATACTTCATTTTTTCATAACCTTTC
>Ga0209611_10013851_pt1 | contig 10954 bp, 7 predicted proteins | sample S1TSphgellanicum_3_FD_187693 | JGI IMG/M metagenome (GOLD analysis project Ga0209611, IMG submission 187693) | Host-associated microbial communities from peat moss isolated from Minnesota, USA - S1T2_Fc - Sphagnum magellanicum MG (SPAdes) (version 2) | ecosystem: Host-associated > Plants > Peat...
TTTAACATCAAGTGTTGCCTAACCATAATACTCAATATTAAGGATTCATGTTCTTTTAAACCTTTTATCAATCTTTGATTTTTTTTTGGTATGCATTTTCAAATCTTTGCAACACTTATAAAAGATATGGTGACAATTTTTTTTAGGGTACAATTTTTTTTTGCAATTCAATGCCCATACTTCTTTTCCAATGTGTATTTCTTGTTATTAATTAATGTCCCCATTTTGTGTTCAATGATGATGTGTTATAGTTGTTGCTTCTTGCAAAATGAACAAACTTGATGTATTGTGTAAACCTTTAAACTATTAATTAAGTGTTGTGTTTCAAGCTTGAACTTTTAGGGCAATTGTTTTTCCTTTCGATCCATTTCACATGTTGTGCGATTGAAATTTGTGGAAAACATGAACCCATGAAATAACAATTTTTATGTGAATTTCAAACAAACCCATGAAGCTAGTAAGTTTGTGATGCATGTTAAATTACATTACAATTTTTTTGGTTGACATTTGTTGATTAATTTCATTCTTGTAAGTACATTTTGTTGTCATGGTGGTCATTGCATTTATGTGCATGGATTAAAACTTATCACAAACTTTTCATCCCACAATTTTACAATGAAAGTACTGTGAAAATCTTTTTCATGAGTCCATTTTTTTGCACATGGATTTCATGTGTTTAAAACATGTCTTTCATCCTACTTGAAAATACTTCATCATATTTATATTTGCATCATATGTATTTTAGACTCACAACATTTATAGGTGGAAAACATGAACCCATGAAATAATAAATTTTGTGTGAATTTTGAATGAAGCAATGAAGATAACAAGTTTGTGATAAATTAGTTGTTTGGAATATTCATAAAAGATTTAGGGTTTCAAGCTTTCATGTTACATGATATGGATTTCAATACATTTTAAAATTGTGATTTTGAAAAATTTGATGGGGAGGAGGAAGCAAATTGACAACACTTGCTTGACAAATGATTAAACGCAACCTGTAAACAACATGGACAAATCACAATGATCACAAATTAAAAAACTCGTTGTCAAGCAAAAAGTTATTTCAAGTGCACCATTTCAATAGTTACAAATGAATTAGAAGTTTTGGCTTATTCTTCATGCACTTGGTTGGACTTTCTTTATGTTCAATGATCCTATTGATGTGGTCCACATCTAGGCTATCTAAAGTATTAAATACCATGGGTTTAAATATGGAAAAATGAACCATTAACAATATATAGATAATTTTTAATGTTTATAACTAAGTGTAAATTATAATCCTTAGACAATGTTTGGATGTTTTTTACATTATTTTACTATGTCAAAAAACATTGGCTACAAGTTTTAAATGGTATTTTATTTCCATTGAATTATTTTCAAATTTATTCAAATATTGAATTGAAATATTAAAAAAGGCATACCACAAATATAACACACATTTTCAACATTAATTTGATGTATAAGGCACACTTGTAAACATGTTAAATAAGCTTGATTCCACAAAACTAGTCAATTTGTTTACATTTGCACCCCCTTATGCCACCCCACTTGTCAAACATCCCTTAACAACAACTAGACATAAATTTTTTTAATGTATTTTTTTAATGATCTTTTGCACAATATCACAAGCATGAAAAACCACATTGTGAATGAACATGATTTTACCCTAATTTGTTACCCAAAACAAATGAATGTGGTTGCTAAAGCTAATTAACATGCTAAACAAAATGGGAAAAGGGGAGGATAATTCCTTTTATAATAATTATCAAAAAAAATTTAGCCATAACTTTTATATGCTTGATGATTGAAGTCATCCAATAGTTCATGGATGATTTAATTATGTTAATTGTTAAAAGGTATTATCATAGATGATTTCCTGTAATAGTTCATTAACATCATAACCACCATCATCATCGACATCATGGCCAACACTAGCGTTGGCATTGTCACCAACATTATCATGGATGAAATTCATTTGTGAATGTTCATTTTTCATCCACATGGATGAAAAGTTCATTGAATGAATAAAAACACATTACATTGAACTTTTATAAAAACCTCAATTCCAATTTTTTCTAAATTAATCAAATTTTGTTGCATACAACTCAAATGCATTGAAAATTTTAACAAAATGAGTTTAAAATTGAAACTTGTATTTCAATCCTCCCAATTTTTTTAAAAAAACACTAAAAACATCAATATTCAATCAAAGATGAACTTTGTAATATAACTAGTATATCCAACCTTTCACAATTCAAAAAAAAATCATTATGGATTTATTTTTTAATGGAGTTGGAGAACGCGTTCATAACTTTGTACAACCACACATTAAAACATCATAGCACTTAAGATGAAGAATCAAGAAAGGTCCCCTCATTTTTTAAAGATTTAAAATGAAAACTCAATAATCACAAATTCTTGTAAAACCCATTTTGATATCTAGATTGATTTTTTAAAAAGTAATATTTAATAGTTGTGTTTTAAAAGGTTAAAGTTAAGGTGGTCTGAACTTGGAAATGGAAAAAAATGTTAATTTGAACATCACTTTAATATTTTTGTTTGACCCAATTTCATCAGAGTCAAAATAAATTGGAAAACTTTCAAAATGGACCTTCAATTGTTTAATTTGGTCCACCCTAATGTGTTTTTTTTGCATTATTCATGCATAATTTAATTATGAAGGCCCTCAAGACAATTCCTTGAAATATTTTTAAATATTTTTCCCTAAACTAGATCCCAAAACACATATACTTAGAAATAATACCACTCACGTTATTTTTTGTTTATTTAACACTACTTTAAGGTATGGTCTTTATACTATTGTTTTTTTTCCCATGTGTCCATCGTTTATCATAAATTTTTTTGTTTGAACTAATTACATTGTGCACACATCATGTTTTGGTTTTTGATTTTGTAATTTCATGTTTAGACTTAAATTTAAGTTTGCCTTTATTATGGTTTGTTCATGTCCTTTGGAAATCCTTTTGTTTAGGTTGGTTCCATGTTCATAACATGTACTTGCCATTGTTATTGGTTGAAATTTTTAATTGAAATGTTTTGTGATGCAGGTCAATGCGATTGAGTGTTATCCACAAACACATCCCAAATATGTTATTTAAGGATATGGAGTGGTATGTGATCCTAGCCATTGCACAATGTGCAACTTCCACTTTTGAATGTCCAAATTTTGGTTTGATAAATTTGCACTTGTGACAAATTTCATTAATGATGATTGGGTGTTTTGTCATGTTATAATTGAATTATTTGAAGTTCTCGACACATTTAGAGCAACATTGATTGAACAAGTGACTAGAAGAAATTCTTAAATTTATGATGCCATTTATGATTGACTTTGTGATCATACTAGACATTATATGATTAAATGGCCTTTTAGTCATGTTAGGCAAATTGTTTAAGACAAAAAGTCATTTGAATGTTCAATGTGGCACTCTTCATCATGTGAACAAGTCATAGAGGACAAATTATATATAATGCTAAGGTGTCATGGTAATGAATGATTACAATGCGATTAGCAAATAATGAACCATTTGAATGGTTGAATTTACCTACCTTAACCTTTTAAAAATGTACATAGGTTGCAAGTATTAGGAATTGAATCCTTTATTTTCACAATGATAAATGAAGTCCTTACCAATGGACTACACCATTAAAAGGTGTTCAATTTTTTTTTACATGTTTATTTCATATCATTACAATATCATGAGGTAAATAGTAAGCAAATTATATAATGATACGTAGGAAATAGGTGGGTGAATGGGTAGGTAGGTAGGTAGGTAGGTTGTAAAAAATAGGTAGGATGGGTGAATGGGAAGGTACTTAAATAGGTGGGTGGGTGGTATGGTGGGTTGTAGGAGGTGGGTAGGTGGGTGAATGGGTAGGTAAATAAACAGATGGGCGGGTGAGTGAGTGGGTGGGTATGCAGGTAATTAGGATGTAGGGGGTGTGTAGGTGGGTAAGTAGGTGGTCAACATTACCCATGTCATTATACACTAGTCATTTTATAATCAATTTCCAATTATTTTTTCATATTCCAATCATTTCACAATCACTTAAACTACCATGTCAATATTATCCATTTCATTGCACAATAATAATTCTATTGTCATACATCAATTACCATGTTTTAAACTATAGTCATTTGATAATTGCATTGAAAAGTCATGGCATTATTGTCCATGTAATTTTAAACAATAATCATTTTATAGTCATATAGGTGACAATTAAAAGTCCACATCATTCCATCCTTTGTCATGGATGTCTTATCAATGATTTTTTTTGTAAATTAATGATTTTATTATTATTATATGTAATATTGTCATCCATTAGTGACAAAAACAACTAATTTATGACTACTTATTTTTCCACAATAGATAAAAAGTTATATTGTGTGAACTAAAATGTCCAAATTTAATTAACTTTCAAAATGCAAACAAGTAAGCCTAATACCTAAACTTGTGGATTCATGGAAATTTTACAAACCAATGTTCATCAACATTGTAAGCTTTAAATCACACTTTGTCATAAGTTTAAGGTGTTGTGTCAAATGTTTGTACATGGAACTTCTAAATTTAATTAAAGTATGTACACACAAAATTGAATCAAGATGCAAAATTTCACAAGTTTTAATTACCCCACGCATAAGTTCAAAATTAAAAGTAGGGCATACGAATCAAATGCAAGTTGCTCATAAACACACAAAGGCTCACAAGGTGTTCATATAAATTAAAACATTACATCTTGAGGACAATCACCATGGTGATTCACCTTTTTCTTTCATTATCAAATTTTTTATAATGATCACCCCAAGATGAATAGATGCGTATTCCTCAAGCGTCTTAACTTTTCTTTAGCTATAACCAAGGAATCAACCTCATTAGCAATGAATTCCAAGTTAACCACCTTTAACAAAACAATTATGACTACCATTTCTACTACAATGTTCACAAAATCAAATTACATCTTCTCCTCATTCACTTGTGGCTATTCCATAAATGGTTGGTAAAAAATGCTTATGGATCCTTTCACTTATAAATGTCACAAAATTCTTCTTGCCCTAGCTGCAAAAACAATCGATTTTAGATGCAATAATTCATTATTTCTTTTTTTGCCTTCAAAATTTGCTATCTATTGGTTTTAGCCACATGGCTAGTCTAATAAATCATAAGTGTTTTGCCCTCAGCCAATATAGCTTTTGCAAAGCACAATGAGATCACCAAGGCTTGTGGCTTTTGGTGCATTAGCAGCCATAAATATTCAACCTATTTGCATTGTTCATTGTTATTTCACATGCACTAATATCAAATTTTTTCTTTCAAACGCTCCAAACAACATTTCATTTAGAAGGTTAACAACATTTTCATTGGTCTCATTATATGAAAATTGATGCCAATGCTATTGAGCCCCAATGTTTTTCAAAACCACTCCTTTGTTAATCGTGCAAGGATGGGAAGGTCAACATCACTTGTTATGATGTTTAAAAGCTTTGTGAATCGTCCAACAAGAATAATGACGATGTTCATACGAGGTAAAATTCCAATCATAGACAATTCAAAATTACAAGCTACAGCAGATGCATAATAACCTTGAAACAAGGATTGAGTTAGACCAAATTAAGACAACACCACTATGTGATTTGAGGTTTTTTGTTAACCACCGACATTATTGTCATTTTCAGATCTAGCCATATGTTATAGGAGTTATTTTTCCCTTTCATCTAACGAGTGTAATTTAAAAAGTTGAAGTAATTAAATTCCTTAAGCACTTGGCCACTTTTGTTCAATTCTAAAAAACCAAAACCCAACATCCCTTATTATCATTATGTTGTGAAATTGATGCACATTTGAACATTTCAATGATTGATCAAGTACATTTTGAACTTTTAGGAGTCTATAAATTTATGAAAGGACTAAGAAATACTAGTTTCAATAGAGATTTGTCCATGAAATTTTGCATATACCGAAAAAAAACCATAATGAACAATCTTTTTTACCAAAACTTTTAATTTGTGTTAAAGACATGATGCTTATATTAAATGATAAATGAATGTTCGATAGTACATTTTACTATGATAATGTTGATGATTATGATCTTTTGAAGTTGTAAAATGTTTCCCATTAAAAATGTACTCGGGTTAAGTCTTGTTTTAATTTTTTTACGAAGATGAAATGAAAATTTGAAATTCATGAAAATGTTAAACTACAATAAAGTAAGGTGTTTAAAATAAAATTGATCAAATTATTGATGTACAATTACATAAAAATAAAAGTATAAATCAATTCCATATTCATGATTTATACAACTTGTTTTGTTCTAACGGCCCAAATAAGGTATATTTGTTTTTCAAAAAAATTCAAAGTGAGTAAATTTTTATGTGTTATTATTTTTGACTTTTTATGTATTTCCAATTTTAACACTATACCACGGAAACACTATACCATTAATAGATGTGTGCAATCACAAATATAAAACATTTCAAGAATTAGACTAAATGGGAGAATCTTAGCATCTCTTTTTAGACATTAAAATCTATTGTCTATATAGATTTGTGGAACTTCTTATTCCAAAAATAAACAAATTTGTTTGTATTGTTGAAGTATGAAATTTGTGTAATCAAACATCCCTAGCTTTGACAACTAGTTCAACACTTGCAATGTCACATGTCAAGAATTTGTAAGCCTTAACTATAGTTGTCAAGATTATAAACTTCTCACATCGATATGAAGACTTTTCATGTCATTATTATGTAACTATTAATAGAGGTATGACACTTTATATAACCATTGTTATTGTTTTGAAAAATTGAACGATGATGTGACTTGTTGTTATGTATGTTTAAATTTCTTTTAGGAAAACGATCATTTTTTTTGGGATCAATTTAGTTTGATCCTTTCGAATATTGTCAAAGTAACCTAGTTGTGATTACTTGATTTTTGTTCAAAAATTTGGATATCATTTTTAAGAATCGAATTTAATCATTTCCAATGATAACAATTTAATTAACCCAAACCATGTCCCATAAAATTTGAACATCTATCTATTAAGGAAGGTTGTGTGTTTGTTTTTTTTCTTTGTCACATTGAAATCTTTCAAAGCATGGTGCCTTTTGTTACATTATTGGTATTGTTGGAAAGCCAATACGAGAAGGTGTGTAAAAAGGTGACCTTTTGTAATGTTTAAAATTGCGATGTATTATTAATGAATATTGATTTTTTAAAAAATAATTCAATAAAATCAAAACCAATGGTTTTTTAATAAAAGTTGGGGCCCATTTTTAGTATAATTTGACAAATAGGTGATAATTTTTAGATTTAAGTTGTGGCATATATATTTTTTGAATAACTTTTGTTGTCAAAAATTAATTTAAAATTTAAAATGGTTTATTCACAATTGAGCTACATTAAGGTCCCATCACACTTAGGTCAATAGTGGAAGCAATAGTGGTCTGTCAACATGTTACCCCTCAATTTTTATTTATTTATGTAGATATGCTTATTTGTTATTGATGGGATTAAAAGTTCAATTTTAAATGCCTCATCTTAGGGCCACATTAGACAAAGGTCCAAAGAGTAGGGTCCAATAGGTCCCAAGGCCTTTAAACGAAGGTCCAATACCAAGACAAATCAAATTGTGAATTTAGCCTACATGACATCATTTTGGAAGAAAAACCAATTGGTTTGGACCCAAAAAAAAGTTTAAAGGAAAGCTCATGGTTTGGAGAAACAAAGTGTAAGCTAAGGTCCAAAGTTGTTTATTATTATTATTAGTATTATTTTCCACTATTTTATTTTATCATTGTTAGTCAAATTTTGTGAAAGTGGAAAACATGTTGTGAATTGAGGACATTGTTAAAAGAACACCAACTCCCCCATTTTTGACCAATTCTAGAATTGACATGGTTGGTTTTGTGAATCCTCACAAGGTGGGTACTAGAAGGAATGCATTTTTAGACATTGCAAGTGCATCAGATTGAATTAGAAAGTGGGGCAGAAAGTGAAGAGTGAAATACCAATTTTAACAAATGGAAGGAGATTTGGATTTACAAAAATCCCCAAATCGATTCCCATTTCAAACAAGAAAACACCAAGAATGAAAGCAATTGTGGTGAAAGACAAAAAAATTAAAAAAGTGAAAAAGCTAGAAAAAAAATCTTTATTGTGAATTTTTTTATAAAAAACCCATAAGAAAAAAAAGGGGAAGACAAAAGGTTAACCTAATCTTCTCACATGTCAATCACATATTTTTGATATTGGACCCTTGAATTGGACCCCAAACCTTTAAACACACTCATTGTACCATAACAAAAAAATAATGGTGTGAAGAAGGGTCCAATTCAAGGTCCAATTTGATTCAAATTGGTCCCTAGGCTTTTGGTCCCTGAATCCTTGTCTAAAGTGGCCCTTAGTCTTATCTCACACCCATTGCATGACCCCTTTGTCTTCATGCAAAGGCTAAAGGGTGTGCCATGGGTTTTGAATTTTGTTCGCACATAATCAAAATTTAACCTTGATTCACCATGATGAAGGGGGGGGGGGGGATGCACAATGTTGGAACATGAATGTAATTAATTTGAATTATGTTAATGTTTTGAAAAAAATCCTTGTTGTGGCATATTTTGAACTTTTTTTGAGTGTTGTTTAATGTTTTTGAAACTTTTTGATTATAGGGCAATGCTAATGTATGTTAAAGATGAACATAGATTTTGAGTGAAAATAGAAGTTTCAAAGTGTGCAATTGACAAATTCTTAAGCTTACATTAAATGTGCCAATTTGTTGCGAGGGGGCATTGGCCAGTATGAGTACTAATGTAGACTTGTTGTGCATTCAAAACTATATATATATAAGTTTAGGTTTATCTTGAGCTTGGTATACATTGATGGTTTGTACAATGTTCAATTCAAAATTGTTTGTATGCTTAACATTTGATCTGTGCCATTTAGGTACAGAATCATAGTTACATTGTTGTTGTGGTGTTCAACATGTACCATAATACATATTCAATTCAGGATGTAATGTTGCACCATATTCCATTCCTATAATGTTTTGAAAATGTGACGTTGTTGGGTGGAGGACATATGAAGACAAAGAATGGGATACCATGTTTAAGGAGTTTATGTGTATTGCAATGGTGATTACACATGCATAATACATACATTAAATATGTACAATACCCACCATTAACAATGGCATACAAAATATTTAGTTATTCGAAAGAAAGTCGTTCGATAGCCTCATTTTTGAATATTCCATGAATTTGACAATTATGAGTAAGTACACAAGGTGTACCCCTTGTTTTGCATTCATATTGGTAAGATTTAGTGGTAGGGATATCAATAGGTTGTCCCAAGCTGGGAGTTCAATACTTTAAAATTCTACCAATTGTATGTTTATTTTTTATTTTTTTTAGCCAACCCTTTTGAAAATTATTTAACATTCAACATCGGTGACATGTACTATATACAAGGTGAATACACCAATGATTGCAAGTGAATTCCATGGTGGTCTCACAATCTTGTCGTCTTGAATAACACATAAAATATCGTATTTATAACTTATGTTTGGCACTTCTTTGTCAAAATTTATTTATTTAAAAAAGTGAGGTTAGATAGTGTTGAATTTAATTTTCCAAAATTTTGACATTTGATGAACTTCAACTATGCAAAATACACCTTTCTGTTGTGTACTTGTAATAACAAGCCAATGGTTGGGACAATAAATAAATTTTCACAATTGGGAGTTCAATTTTCAACAATTTTGGCAAATATCCATAAAAGTTTCACTTCTTTCAACTAGGCTTTTTACAAATTTTATTTTTGTGTTGAACATTAATTGTAATTATGATATACATTTTCACACTAATTATTTCATGTTGGGTGTAAATACAACAAGGTGAGGAGGTAGAATAACCCCAACGCTTACAATTGTTACTTTTATTATGTATGTGATTGCTTGTGAAAATTGTTCAATGAGTTTGACATAGATGTCATTATAGTGATTGGTAGCGAAACAAGTCTACCTATCCACCTTGGATTTATAGTTGGATTTTGAATCCATCTAGACCCAAATTGGCTGAAAATCCATAGTGGGTGAGGACCATGTCCTTCAATAGTGATTTCTTTTGACAAATTGTGTCCCTACTTTTCAAATCCTGATTACTATTAGGGGAACACTTTTATATCACACATATGAACACATCAATTTATAACCCTCATTAAGAGCTTTTCAATGATACCCAAAATCATTTAAATTGAACTTGTTTTGACCTTTCAAACATCAGTAGAAGAACATGAGTATTTCACCTTAAGGTGCATTCACACCTAATGTTAAGTTAGTGTTAAGTGAAAATCTAGGTGGCATCTTAGGTGGCACCCAATGTTAAATGGGTGATTGTTTAAGTGAATGTTACCTTAAACATAAAATCTTCATGATAAATAGGTTTAGGTCCTAAATGATTAGCTTGGTGTTAGGGGACTTAATGCTAGAGTCCTTAACACCAAGTGTGAATGCACTTGTAGCCTTGTTACTGACCCTAATGTAAATCACAAGTGATCCCAAGGATAGGGTTGTGACATTTGAGCTATCATTATTTTACTGTTGCAAGTATGACCTTTCATTGCTTACATCTTTCCAGCTCAGGAAGACATTTTGCCTATCTTACCCGTTTGTAGAGTTAATGACTCTTTATGATAGTCCTTTATACATTTCATGCTTTCAAGTTTGAACTTTATAGTTGTCTTTGCATTGTTTTTATCTTATGTGCTTTTGGGGAAGTTCTTTTAGCTAGACCTTTATACATTTCATACTTTCAAGTTTGAACTGTATATTTGTCTTTGCATTGTTTTTATCTTATGTGCTTTTGGGGAAGCTCTTTTAGCATCTTAAACAATGTTGTTACCTTGCATTGTCTAATCTATAGTAGGCTTTTGGAGATGGG
>Ga0209611_10013853_pt1 | contig 10952 bp, 9 predicted proteins | sample S1TSphgellanicum_3_FD_187693 | JGI IMG/M metagenome (GOLD analysis project Ga0209611, IMG submission 187693) | Host-associated microbial communities from peat moss isolated from Minnesota, USA - S1T2_Fc - Sphagnum magellanicum MG (SPAdes) (version 2) | ecosystem: Host-associated > Plants > Peat...
GTTCACCGGCGATGGCGCTGATCGCGGTCTCGATCTCCGGCAGCAAGTCGAGAAACGCCTCGGGCAAGCTCGTCCACTCGAACCGCGTCGCCGAAGCCGCGCGCGCATCACCGTCGCCGCGCAAGTGACCCTCGCCGCGCAAGTCACCCCCGCCGCGCGACTCCCGCCCGGCCCGCACGCGCGCCACCGGGCGCAGTTGCAAACTGGCGCGCAGTTCGTCGAGTTGCAACTCCAGGTCGCCGATGGCGGCCGCAATCGCCGGGGCCCGCACCCCGGCGGCGGTGAGCTCCGCGGTGATGTCGCGCATCAATATCTGCACCTGCCGCACCGACCATACTTGGCCGAAGAACTGTGCCGCGATGTCCGGGATCTGGTGGGCCTCATCGAGCAGCACCGCTTCGACCCCCGGCAAGAGATCGCCGAACCCCTCGTCCTTGAGCGCAAGATCCGCCAGCAGCAAGTGATGATTCACGACCACGATGTCGGCGGCCTGAGCGTTGCGCCGCGCCTCGATGACGTGGCATCGCGAGTACTGCGGGCATTCGAGCCCGAGGCAGTTCTCACGCGTCGAGGTGACGCTCCCCCACACCGACGATTGTTCCGGCAAATCGGTGAGCTCGGACAGATCGCCGCTCTTTGTGGTCGCCGCCCAGCGCGACACCCGGGCGAGCACACGCTCGCCGCCGCCCTCAGCGGCGAGCAGCGAGCCCTCACCGCCGAGCAGCGAGCCCTGTTGCGTGGCCAGTTCCAGGCGATGCCGGCAAAGATAATTGGCGCGTCCTTTGAGCAGCGCGATTTTGACCGGCAGTCCGAGCGCCTTGGCGAGCAACGGCACATCCCGCCGATAGAGCTGATCCTGCAAGGTGCGCGTGCCGGTGGAGATGATGACACTGCGCCCCGACAGTAGCGCGGGAATCAAGTAGGCAAAGGTCTTGCCCGTCCCCGTGCCCGCCTCGACGATCAACGGCTCGAGACGCGCCAGTGCCTGCCCCACCGCCCTGGCCATGGCCGCTTGTTCGGGCCTGAAGGCATAGCCCGGCAACACCCGCGCCAAGGGCCCGCTCAAGCCAAAGACATCGCTGTAATCGCTGTTCATTGCGGCTGCAAGCGTACGACAAAGGCCGCCCGGTTATTTGACCACCGCGCGAAATCGCACGAACGCGACCGAATTGCTCTGCAAACTGTTCTTCAATTGCCACCGAATGTGTGTGATGTCCGCGGCGACGGCCGGGCGCTGATGACCGTCGGACCCCTGTACCGACAAATTCTCCGTACGATCGAAGGTGCGGCCGCCATCGACCGAATAGCTCACCTTCGCCCCGGGGCCCACCGCGGAATCCGCGACGTACCGCGTGTGCTCCGGGACGGGCTCGATGACCGTCGGCGACGCTACCGGCTCCGCGCCGCTGTTGCGCACCACCAGGGTGTAGAGCACTTGATCGCCCGGCACGATCCGGTCGGCGGGCACGAGCTTGACGACCTCGCGGCCGCCCTCGATGCGCTTCGATTCGATCTCGGCGATGACTTTGACGGCGAGCGGGTCGGACACGCCCGGCGCAGGCACGGGCGCCGTCAGAGGCGCAGGCGGCACGTGGGTCGCGGTCGCGGAACCGGTAGCGGGCACGGGCACGGCGGACACCGAGACGGCGACCGGCACGGTACCGAGCGCGTGGCCGATTGTGGCTAGCAATGGCGTTACTAGCGTTGCTAGAGCTATTAGCGTAGCGCGAATGGACGCGCCGGGGCTGCCGATATCCATGGCCGAAAGGAGTATAAGCGATCCGGGGCGCGCATTTGACATTACGCAATTGCCGACGAGAATAGGGTGTGCTTTCGCACATTCTCGGGGCCGTCGCCACTTGGCGAGCTACCTAGGCATCTGTCATCCTTTCCGGGCTTGATGCGACTCCCTCAACGCTAGTTCTGAAGGACCTCCATGGCCACCGCTCCCCAGCACGTCACGTCACTGTCTTCCATGAGTAGCGACGTGTCATCCTGGGTGGCAAGCGTCGCCAAGCTGACCAAGCCCGCGCACATTTATTGGTGCGACGGCAGCGACGCTGAGTTCCAAATGCTGCGCCGCGCATTGCTCGATTCGGGCGAGCTCATGGCACTCGACGAAAAGAGCTTTCCCGGCTGTGTGTTGTCGCGCTCGCATCCGTCCGACGTGGCGCGCGTCGAGCATCTGACCTTCGTGTGCACCAAGAACCCGGACGACGCGGGCCCGAACAATCATTGGCTCGCGCCCGCCGAAGCCCATGCAAAAATGGATGCGCTGTTTGCCGGTTGCATGCAAGGTCGCACCTTGTACGTGGTGCCGTATTGCATGGGTCCGATCGACTCGCCGCTGTCTCGATGCGGCGTCGAGATCACGGACAGCGCCTACGTGGTACTCAATATGCAGCTCATGACGCGGATGGGGAGGCCGGCGCTCGAGCGCATTGCGCGCGACGGCAAGTTCGTCAAGGGCCTGCATTCGACCGGCGACCTCGACCCGAAGCGCCGCTTCATCATGCATTTTCCCGAGGAGCTGTCGATCAAGAGCTTCGGCTCCGGCTACGGCGGCAATGCGCTGCTCGGCAAGAAATGCCACGCCTTGCGCATCGCCAGCTGGCAGGCACGCACCGAAGGATGGCTGGCGGAGCACATGCTCATCGTCGGCATCGAAAATCCGCAGGGTGAGATTCATTATCTCGCCTGCGCGTTCCCCTCCGCCTGCGGCAAGACCAACTTGGCCATGCTGATCCCGCCCGCCGGCTACAAGGGTTGGAAAGTGTGGACGGTGGGCGATGACATCGCGTGGCTGCAACCGGGCAAGGACGGCCGGCTGTATGCCATCAACCCCGAATCCGGATACTTCGGCGTCGTACCCGGCACCAATGCCAAGACCAATCGCAACGCCTACGAGATGATTCGCCGCGACGCCATCTTCACCAACGTCGCGCTCACCGCGGACAATCAACCCTGGTGGGAGGGACTGACCGAAGGCGAACCGGTGATCGATTGGCAGGGGCGTCCCTACGATCCGGCGAATGGGCCGGCGGCGCATCCGAACTCGCGGTTCACGGTGGCGGCGAAGCAAAATCCCAGTTATTCGAAGCTCGCCGATGCGCCGGGGGGCGTGCCGATTTCCGCCATCGTCTTCGGCGGCCGGCGCCGCACGCTGGCGCCGCTGGTTTATCAGGCGCGCAACTGGCTGCATGGGGTGCTGGTCGGGGCCGGCGTCGCTTCGGAGACGACCGCCGCCGCCACCGACGCGGTCGGCGTCGTGCGCCGCGATCCGATGGCCATGAAGCCCTTCGCGGGCTACAACTTCGGCGACTATTGGTCGCACTGGATCAACGTCGGCGCCAAGCTCAAATCGCCGCCGCGGATTTTTCACGTCAATTGGTTCCGCCAGGACAGCGCCGGGAAATACCTCTGGCCGGGCTATGGCGAGAACCTGCGCGTTTTGCGCTGGATCATCGGTCGATGCGGCGGGTCGGCGGGCGCGAAGGATACGGCCATCGGCCACCTGCCCACGGCCGCGGATTTGGATCTGAACGGGCTCGACATCGCCCCGGGCGCGCTCGAGGAGTTACTGGCGGTGAACGCACCACTCTGGCGGGAAGAGTTCGCCGGGATCGGCAAATACCTCGATGAATTCGGCTCGCGGGTGCCGCCGGCGCTGAAAGCCGAACTCGAGGGCGCGCTCGAGCGGGTTCACTCCTCGCAGGTGTAGCGGATCACCTGGGAGGAATTGCTGTCCGGCGCCTTGCCGAGGCCGATCAGCCCTTCGCCGCGAATTTGCATGGAGTCGCGGCGCACGAAGGCCTCCTCGCCGTCCTTGCCGACCACGAAGGTGCCGTTGGTGCTTTGATCGATCAGCATGAATTTATGCCGGTTGATCTCGACCCGTGCATGCAGCCGCGAGATCAAGTTGCCCTTCACCACGAGATCGTTCTCCTCGGCGCGCCCGATCGTGATGTTGGCGCGGCTTTCGGCCACGAGCACTTCTTGGCCCTGATACCGCAGGCGCAGTCGCTGGGTATTGGTCGCCCGTTCGCGCTCGCGTGACGAGATGGCGATCGCCGGCACCATGCTGGTGACGTCCTCGGTCTGCCATAGGACCTCGAACAGCACCACTTCGCTGCTGCGGCCCTTCAGCGTGGCGATGTCGATCTGGCGCACCGAGGCTCGCCAGTCGTTCGACAGCCGTTCGACCATGGTCGCGGTGGTGATGATCTGGCCCGCCTTGGCCTGGCTGGTCATGCGGTTCGCGGTGTGGACGGCGGAGCCGAAAATATCCCGGTTTTCGAGCACCACGGGGCCGAAATGGCAGCCGATGCGGATCGCCACGCTGTGTTCGTCGAGCTTCAACTGGGGGTGCAGGACGATTTGCTTCTGCATCTGGGCGGCGGCGTTCAGCGCATCGTCGGCGGTGGGAAAGGTCGCCATGACCTCATCGCCCATGGTTTTGATCACCGTGCCGTGATTTTGCTCCGTGGCGGCGCGCATCACGTCGATGCAGATGCCGACCATGTCGCGTGCGCGCAAATCGCCCAGCAGTTCGTACAGCTTGGTGCTGCCGACCACATCGGCAAAAACGATGGCGACTTCGATTTCCTTGCCCATGGCTCACGCGATTATACTTATTCTAGGCTTGTAACACCTCAGCAGTTCAGGCAGCAATCCCAGAGTTCAGGATCGGAAGCGCGGAATATAGGGTCTCAGGCTTCGCGTCCGGGCGCGCCGCGACTTCCGAGAGAAACCGCCGCCAGGCACGCGCGCCCTCCCGGCCGGCCATCAAGCCATGCATGTGTCGCGTGATCGAATGCAGGCGAATCCCCCGCCGCGAACATCGCCGCGCGTAGGAAACCACGCGTTCGACGATCTCTTGTGGCTTAGGGATACGCCAGTTCGGATCGATCAGGGCCTGTTCCAACTCGGCGAGCAAGACCGGGCGATGATAGGCGGCGCGGCCGATCATCACGCCGTCGAGCCCCGCCGCGTGGGTGCGCGCGTCGGCCACGGTGGCAAGGCCGCCGTTCAATACCGTGACCAATTCCGGGCGCTCCTGCTTGAGGCGATGCACGTAGTGGTACTTGAGCGGCGGAATCTCGCGATTCTCCTTCGGCGAAAGACCGCTCAAGATCGCCGCGCGCGCGTGCACGATCAGCGCGTCGATGCCGGCGCCCGCCACCGCGTCGACGAAGGCCCGGAAGAACTCGTACTCATCATGGTGATCGACGCCGATGCGGCACTTGACGGTCACCGGCAGCGAGGTGGCATCCCGCAAGGCGCGCACACAGTCCGCCACCAATGGGGGCTTCAGCATGAGGCACGCGCCGAAGGAGCCGTTCTTGACGCGGTCGCTCGGACAGCCGACGTTCAGATTGATCTCGACGAAGCCCGCGGCGGCCCCGATCCGCGCGGCCGCCGCGAGTTCTCGTGGATCGCAGCCGCCGAGTTGCAGAGCGACCGGGTGCTCGGCGGGATCATGTTCCAAGAGGCGCCGCGCATCGCCGCGAATCAGGGCGGTCGACACGATCATCTCGGTGTACAGCAGGGCATGCGGCGCGAATAGCCGGTGCACGTAGCGGCAATGGCAGTCGGTCCAATCCATCATCGGCGCGACGTTGATGCGCCGATCGACTGGGATGCCGCGGTCTAATGTTTTCATTTCATTGACGATTCCGACCCCAATTCCCTTTACTTCCGGGGCGCCAGAGCGATTGCCGGCGCCGAGTTCATCCATGTGCGTACATTGACAGTCGTGCCCGCAATCGTAGCATTCATTTCTGGACGATTACGCCTGTTTCTCGACGATTACGCTTGTACGCGTGTTTCTCGACGATTACGCTTGTTTGAGTGCTTGACCCCGGTGGCCCGGGTCGGGGATCCTAATGCTGATAGGCCGACCGGTCCGGGGTGGTCGTCACCTTAAGTATCGACTTGGCTGCGGGCGAGGGTGAGGGGCTAATCGGGAACTGCGCCTCGAGTGCTCGGGATTTGCGACCTGAGTTCTCAAAAAAAAGTGTTACCGCGCGTTACCGCGCGACGAAGGAACGCTCGATCACGTAGTCGCCGGGCTCGCCGACGTGCGGGGAAATCTTGAAGCCGCGCGCATCGAGCAGCGCGGATAAATCGCCCAGCATCGCCGGGCTGCCGCAAATCATGACGCGGTCGTGGGCCGGATCGAGGTCGGGCATTCCGGTGTCCTTGAACAGCTTGCCGCTCTCGATGAGCGAGGTCACGCGGCCCTGATAGCGGAAGCGCTCGCGGGTCACCGTCGGGAAATACACCAGCTGATTTCTCACCTGCTCGCCGAGATACTCGTGGTGCGTCAGCTCCCACTCGATGAAATCCCGATACGCGAGCTCGCTGCGGTAGCGCACACCGTGCACGAGAATGATCTTCTCGAAGCGCTCGTAGGTCTCAGGATCCTTGATCAGGCTCATGAAGGGCGCGAGGCCGGTTCCCGAACTGAGCAGGTACAGCCGTTTGCCGGGCTTGAGGTCGTGCAGCAGCAAGGTGCCGGTGGGCTTGCGGCTTACCAGTATCTCATCGCCCGGCTTGATGTTTTGCAAGCGCGACGTCAACGGGCCGTCCGCCACCTTGATGCTGAGGAATTCCAGGAACTCCTCGTGATTCGCGCTCGCGATGCTGTAGGCACGCATCAGCGGTTTGCCGTCGATGTGCAATCCCAGCATGATGAAATGTCCATTCTCGAAGCGCAGACTTTGATCGCGCGTCGTCGTGAAGCTGAAGACCGTCTCGTTCCAGTGATGAACCGTCAAGACGCGTTCGGTACCTATCGTTGCCATCAGTCAGTCGCCGCCATCAGGATAAAATTGTCATCAGTGGAAAATGCCATCGGTTCCAAATTGCCATCCGCTCAAAATTCGAGGCCCATTTGTCCCGATCCGCCGGTCGCCGGCGGCCGGAACGCGGCGGTGTTGAGTCCGTAGCGATCGGCGGCGCCGTCCAACCCCAGCTTGCGTCTCGCGAGATCGAATCTCATGCGCAGCAATTCCGCGTACGGTCCGGTGCCGCGCATGCGTTGCCCGAACTGCGCATCGTAGTCCTTCCCGCCGCGCGAGAGGTTGATCAGCGACATAACATGCTTGGCGCGATCCGGGTAGTGCTCCGCCAGCCACTCCCGAAACAGGATTTTCACCTCGTGCGGCAGCCGCACTAATACATACCCGGCCGAACTCGCCCCCGCCTCTTTGGCGGCCGACAAGATATCCTCGATTTCATGGTCCGTGATCGCCGGAATCACCGGGGCCACCAACACCCCGGCCGGAACTCCCGCGCGCGCGAGTTCCTGAATCACCCGCAGGCGTGCTTGCGGCGAGGCCGCTCGCGGCTCGAGCGTGCGTTTGATGTCGTTGGTCAGGGAGGTAATGCTCAGCATGACTGAAACCAGTCGATCCTTGGCGAGGTCGGCGAGCAGGTCGAGGTCGCGCAGCACGAGCGCACTCTTCGTGACGATCGTCACCGGGTGCCGGCAGCGCGCGAGCACCGCGAGAATGCCGCGCGTGATCTCGAGCCGCTTTTCGAGCGGCTGATAGCCGTCCGTGTTGATACCGAGTGCGATCGGCGTGCAGCGATACTTCGGCTTCGCGAGCTCGGCCTCGAGCAGCGTGACCGCATCCGGCTTGTAAAACAGCTTGGTTTCGAAATCCAATCCCGGCGAAAGTCCGAGGTAGGCGTGAGTGGGCCGTGCAAAACAATAGACGCAGCCGTGGCTGCAGCCGCGGTAGGGATTGATCGACTTATCGAATCCCACGTCGGGTGATTCATTGGTGCTGATGACGCTGCGCGCGTGATCGGGCAGCACGGTTTCATTGAGGCTGTCCGGGACCTCGTCCTCGTACCACCCGTCATGGAGTTGTTCGAGCGTGAGCGCATCGAATCGCACCGCAGGGTTCGAAGCTGCGCCTCGACCCTTGAAGGCTTGGCGACCGATGAAGCTGCGGGGCATACTGTTATTATATACAGTTTTGCTGTAGGACAGGGTAGGACATTCCCACGGGCCATTTCCTCATCCCGCATTTCGCCACCGTTACGCAAACTCGTCCGGCAATGATCGATATCGATTGAACAGGAGTCCAACATGAAGGTTTTAGCGAGTTTCGTAGTCGCGGCGTCACTGCTTTCGGGCTGCATCAGCAGCAGCAGTCCGCCGCCCCCGGCGAAGAATACCACCGTGGTCGTGCCGCAAAATTCGGGTACCACGGTGGTCTGTCAGGATGGGACGAAGCCGCCCTGCTCCTGACGGCAGGCGGCGTGTGCCACGGCACAGCGTGAGAGCACGGACGCTCCGCGCGCGAGCCGCCGCGCCTGGCTCCATAGTTGGCCGGCGAATACCACTCCGACGCTGTGCACGCGCAGTCCGCCGGCCTTGAGTACTTCCGCCGCCCAGGTGTTACAGGTATGCAGCGCCGAGTACCGGTGCCCGGTGTCGTAATACCAGCTGCCATCGTAGGGTCCGCGCGCGTAGGGACGTATGCGGGCGCCGGCCGCGTCGATGCCCGCGCCCGCACCAGTGCCGTCCGTGCCTATGCCGGCGACCGTGCCCGCGCCCGCGCCCGCGCCGAGTGATCGTGCCACGAAATCCTCCGCGGCTTGCAGCTGGGCGCGCGTAACGTTGAGCGCAATGACGTGCGCGGCGCCGAACGCCTGGTCAGGCGATGATTCGAGGCCCGTCGCGAGCAGCATTCCCCGCCCGGGCCACAGGGCGGCCAACAGGAGCGGAGCGTTTCGATGTTTGGCGAGCAGATAATGCGCATCGCCGAAGCCGAAAAAAAGATACCGGACTCCCGGAAATTCCGGCAGCAGAGAATCCAGGGGCGGCTTCAAATCAGCCGCGTCGAAGCCGACGTCGATATGCCAGCCGCGCCGCGCGATGTAGATGACCCCACCGCGTGCCGGATCGCGCATCGAAGGAGCGCTCGAGGGTGGCGTCGCCTCGGCGGGCGTTGCAGAGTGCGTCGCGGCGGCGTTCGCGTTCAGCGCCAGCGATAGCGATAGCGATAGCGATAGCGACATCGCGCAGGCGAGCAGGCGAGCCCAGCTCCCGCGCGGCGGGCACGCGCCGACGCCCTCGGTATCACACCTCAATACTTGAACTGGCCCCGCGCCGGCACCCAGTCGACGCGGTCCATTTTATAAATGACATTGGCATGGCTGGGCTCGCCCTGGTAGCTCACCGCCACCTCACCGATGTTCACGCCGCCGAGTTTTTCCATCGCTTTGCGTGAACGCAGATTATGGACGCCGATGTGGAAGATCACCCGATCGACGAATCGAAACGCGTGATCGAGCATCAGCGCCTTCAATGCCCGGTTGTAAGGTCCGCCCCAGGCGGCGCGGGCGATGAAGGTGTAGCCGACGGCGATGCTGCGCGCCGACTCGTCGTACTCGTAGAAGCGCGAGCTGCCGAGCAGCGATCCGCGGACCTTGTCGATCACGCGAAATGCGCCGCCGGATGCGATGGCGCCGTCGAAATAGCCGGCGAACACCTCGCGTTGGTAGCGCTCTTTATTGGGATGCTGTTCCCAAATCAAGGGATCGGACGCGACCGCATACAAGGCCTCGAAATCGCCGGCCCCGAGCGGCTCGAGCTTGATCCACTCATTTTCCAGTGTGGGTTGCAGTTCGAACGGCATGTGCGCACCCTACCCGACCCTCCGGCCGGCGGGAAGGCCCGCCGATCAGCCGCCCCGGCTCGCGTCGCGCATGTACGGGAATTCCTCGGTCGAGCGAGGTGCGGCGATGTGAAATCCTTGAGCGAACCCGATCCCCAAACGAGCCAGTTCGGCCAGTACTTCGGCGGACTCCACCCGCTCGGCGATGGTCGCAATCCCCATCGCCCGGCCGACCTGGCTGATGGCCTCCACCATGCTGCGATCCACCGGGTCGCGGGTGACGTTCTCGACGAACTGACCGTCGATCTTCAAATAGTCCACGGGCAGTGTCTTCAGGTACATGAACGATGACAGGCCGCTGCCGAAGTCATCGAGCGCAAAACGGCAGCCGCGCGTCTTGAGCTCACGCATGAAATACACGACGTTGCCCAAGTTCGCGATCGCCGCGGTCTCGGTGATCTCGAAGCACACCGCGCCGCTGCTGAATTCATTGCCGCTGAGTTCATCGATCAGGTACTCGAGAAATCGCTCGTCATTCAGCGAGGTTCCGGAGAGGTTCAAGGCGATCGTGAACGGCTCGATGCCCGAGCCCGCGCGATGCACCACGCGGTCGAGCGCCTGACGAACCACCCACCGGTCGATCGACGGCATGACGTTGTAGCGTTCCGCCGCCGGAATGAATTCGGCCGGCCCGACCAGCGCCCCCGTCTCGTCGCGCAGCCGCAGCATGAGTTCGAAGTGCTCGCGCTCGTTCGAGTTCTCGCCGATCGCCACGATCGGCTGGTAATAGAGCTCGAAACGGCTCTCATCGCAGGCCCGCGTCAACTTCGAAACCCAGTGCATTTCGCGGTGCCGCTCCGGCACATCGTCGGGCTTGTAGAGCTGCACGCGGTTGCGACCCTGATCTTTGGCCGAATAACAGGCGACATCGGCGGCGCTCATCACATTGGCGACGGTGGGCGTCTCGCCGGTGATTTCGACGATGCCGATGCTGACCCCGACGGCGAGCGCCCCGTCCTGCCAGATGAATCGAAAATCGCGGATCGCCTGCCGCAGGTTCTCCCCGATCCGCAGCGCCTGATCGAGCGAACAGCTCTGCGCCAGGATGCCGAACTCATCGCCGCCGAGACGCGCCAGCGTGTCGCCGCCGCGGACGCGGGATTGCAGTACCCCGGTGATCTGCTTGAGCAGTTGATCGCCCGCCGTGTGCCCGCAGGTGTCGTTGACCAATTTGAATTGATCCAGGTCCAGATACAGCAGCGCGTGGTGGGCGTCCGCGCCGTGCCGGGCGCTCTCGACCGCAGCGGTCAGCCGATT
>Ga0209611_10013855_pt1 | contig 10949 bp, 6 predicted proteins | sample S1TSphgellanicum_3_FD_187693 | JGI IMG/M metagenome (GOLD analysis project Ga0209611, IMG submission 187693) | Host-associated microbial communities from peat moss isolated from Minnesota, USA - S1T2_Fc - Sphagnum magellanicum MG (SPAdes) (version 2) | ecosystem: Host-associated > Plants > Peat...
TCGCAAGAACTATGTGCATTATGGTGAATCTATTTTGTTTTGACATTTTTTATTGTATTTTCATAGTTTTGGGATTTACATTGGGTTGGGGAATGCATACCACTATGTTTGGAATTTTTTATTTTTTAAAACGTTTATGTGCATTCCAAGATTGTGTGGAACCAAGATGATGTCCCGATTTTGGTTTGCTTTAAAAGCATGGGGAGGGATAAGGTGGTGGAAACCTTCAATAGCCTTGAATCCCAACAATGCATGGACTAGATATTTTTGGGCTTACTATTGTCAACTTAGTAAGCAATTAGCCCATTTTAAACCTTTTGCCTACATTTTTGGGTTTGTGGACATAACTTATGAATTATTTAAATTTTTTACACCTATAAAAATTAACCCATGGCCCTTGTATGCAATGTGCATGTGTATGTAGACTTGTGAATAGTGGGTTTTTGTTGAGTGCCACATTCAAATTAAGATACCCAAGCCAACATAAAATCTTACCACGGGCCTTGAAGTGATGGTTCTCTTTTGAAATAAAAGGTCTTAAGGGGTGTCACATTGCTTGGTTGGTGTGGAGGCTAACTATGAGTATGGCACAACACTATAGGCACCAAATGGAAATGAAGAGGTGAAGGTTCATAAAGAATAAGGTTGTGGCATGACATGTGGCCACAAGTGTGAAGAAAGCATTGTTAATTCAACACACCAATGTGATTCACTTGACTTTGGTGGGTGCAAACATGTTAATTATGCATGGATGTTGTAAATCCAACACCATCCTAATGTCAATTATAATTTTCATGCCCACTTCACTAAATATGCATCTTGCACATGCAAATGGGCATTGCATGGGAATTTGTGCAAGCACTAGGTTGTTTTCATGACATGTATCGACCTTATTCCGAACGATATCATTGATTATCGAGGCACATGGTATGGGATTAATCATGGTGAATTCAAGGCAATGTTTGTAAACTTGACCTACTTGCAAGTTGATGATGACTTTTCAAAAAAATGAAACTTACAATGAGGACATGGTTAAAAGGGTTGATGTAATAAACATTGGTGGGTTTTTGGACATGTATGACAATGATCTTTTTTCTTATGATGGTGTTAACATTGATGAGGTAGAAGGATTGTCTACCCCCATGGAATGAGCTTCATTTTGGTTATGGGATACAATGGCCAAGATCACTTCCCAATGCAAAGAGTCAGCTAATGTCAAATTTTGTGACCATGCAAAATCATGTTTATGAATTGTTGTATAAAATATCTAAGTCCTTTATGTACCTTGGCCAATGAATCAATGCACCCTAGCAAGATTTTCAATCAAATGGAAGATGGCTTGGTCAATTCAATTAATTACCTCAAAGATTGGCATGAAACAATGTTGCAACATGCAGATTCCTATTAGAAAAAGACTTGGGAATAAATGAATGTCGTAAATTTGTAGGATCAAAAGAAATAATATATGTTGTTCCATGCATTTATGATTGCCAATTGATAAAACTTTTCTTGGTGTGGTGGGTGAAGCTTTAACAATTTTGATATAAATGAACTTCAAGCAAGTTATAAAACAAACCTAATGATACATTACAAAACTTTTCACAATACTCACATGAGGAATAAATAAATAAACATGATGGTTTAACATCATTAATGAGGATAATGCACAAATGAATTAAATCATATATGATATTTAAAAGATGTCCCAAGAAGGCATTTCAAGGAAAAAATGCAATGTATCTACATTAATTTGATATGGGTATTACAAATGTGAATTTTCAGTTCGTAATGGGGGTATTGCAATGATGTTGATGAAATTGATAATTTAAACCCATTTTATGGGTATTGAATTTCAACAAAATGATTTAGTGTTTAGGTGTTACTTTAACATGGATATTGCATTGATGCAGTAAATGAGATGAACCTTGACGCGCTCCCAAGTTCCTAGTTAGACCCAAGTTGGGTCTAAGTTACTCAACAATGAAATTGTGAAAAATTCGGGGCACGCTCCCATCTCTCAGCACTAGAAGGGGTAGAGGGGTGTGCTCAAGCTCTGGGATGGGACTAGGAAGAGTGACAAGTTTTGCTTACTTGAACTTGCATCAAACCAACCAACAAGTTGGTTAGTTCACTTTCTGGAGCACCCTTGGTGCTAGGACGAGCCACGGGCAACTTTGGACTCACAAGACTCACCATGGCTCAGACTTGGGGGAAGCCACCACCTTCCCCCATACAATATACTTTGTGCCTCTCCATGGCACCCACATTTGAATGGCTTTTTGTCCTGGGACTCCCAAAGAAGAGTCCTGAAATTGTCCTAGTTTGGATTCCCGGGACTTTGTGAGATCATAACTCTTTGTTCAAACCTCTGATTGGGATGAGATATGAAGCAAACTTGTAGCTCTCCTCGAGAGCTTTCCAACGGTGTGTTGCACTCCACCTGCACGCACCGGGGTCGGGTCGATTCTTGACTTTTAGTGGTCAGGAGTCAAACTGCCAATTTGATTCCCAACCCTTCTTTTTGCCATAACTTGTGCTACATATGTCCAAATGGCCCATGAAAGCCCATTTTAAACATCTACACTTTGATAGCTTTCCAATGATATAAAGAACACCCCAATGCAAGGTGTTTTGACCCCTTCAATTGAACTCTGAAATTTTGGGAGTCCCGGAGGACTCCCAAGTCCCAATTTTGGGAGTGTGAGTTTCATCCTCACACTCCTTCAAAGTAGGGTTGCAACAAACCTCAACTTAGGGTATTGTAATTCAACAAATAATCTAGTGCATATCTATTTCTCTCATAAGCTTAAAGGTAATCCATTGATGTTGTAGATCTTTTGAATAAGTTAAACCCCTCTTTAAGGTATTACATTTCAACAAAATGTAATATTTTTATGCATATATTACCATTAGGGTATTACATTGATGTAGTATATGATATAAAATATTCAAAATCCATCATGAGGGTACTGCCTACGTCTAGTGGATATGCACTAAGGTAATGCACAAATGAATCAAGATGATAAAAAATTTAAAGATATTGCATGAATTTAATATTCCAATGCTTTTGTATCACTATAATAGGGGTATTGCACTATTGTTGTAAATGACATAAAATAAGTTAAACCCCTTCTAAAGGTATTACATTTTATCAAAATGATGCAAAGCTTAGGTGTACCCTTTATATGGGTATTGCATCAATGAAATATATGAAATAAAATAATCGCCACCTCTTTTGAAGGTATTGCATCCCTTTAGTGCATTTGCATTACCTTGATGAAGGTAATGCAAATGTGAATTAGGTTAATAAAAATTAGCGTAAAGGTTTTGTGTATCATCAAATTAATCCAATGCTTATGTATTATCTTGATGAGAGTAATGCATAAATGAATTTGGCATGATACTTTTTTAGGGGTATTGTAGGAATGTAATGGATTAGATAAAATGTCAACCAATCCTAAGGGTATTACATGTAAACATATCCATCTAGTGTTCATGCATTACCTTTATAAAGGATAGTGCACATGTGATTCAAGCAAGGTAGGATATTAATTAGGGCATTGTAAATGGAAATAAGGCTATACATGATATTTCAAATGTGGCAAGAGGGTATTGCAAATATTAATTAGGTTATTTGTGATGTTTTCAAGTTGCATTAAAGGTATTGCAATCCAACAAAAGAATCTAATGCATATGAATTACCTTAATAAGGGTAATGCATAGGTTAAAACCTTAAAAACAAGCAAAAATTGCAATAAGAGTATTACAAAAATGGGTTTTTCATTTGAGTAATGTGGTTCAAGTAAAGAAATCAAGTCATTTTGTAATACCCACATATGGGTTTTGAGAAGTAATTTAATTGCTGCCTTTTATAGTCATAAAATAAATGAATTCAATGTAGTTGCAATACCCATTTTTGTGCCCCTTGAATATTGTTTTCAATAGTTACGAGTTTGCTTAGAATGTTGATGAAGGAGGTAGGTTTAGCCAAGTAGGTTGGTTCTAATAGGTATTTACTTCATTGGGTAGTAGGTAAAAAGGGTGGGGAAATAACCTACTTGGTTTATTACAATATTTTCATTGGTGATCGTTGTGGCTGTGTTGTTTTAATGCATAGGTATGTAGTTGGGTGGGTGGGTTGCTAGTTAGCTAAGTGGGCAAATAAGTAGGTAGTTGGGCGTGTGGGTAGGTAGGAAGGTGGGGGAGATAATAAGTTTTTTTGGTGCATAGGCATGTAGTCTAAATGTAGGTAAGTAGGTGAGACTAGGATAACAGAAGGATAGGCATGGATGAAAATGGTATACCCATTAGTGCATAATCCATCCAAATCGGTGCACTAGTGGGTGTTAGTACCAATTTTGAAGCTTGGACTTCATGAAGGTGAATGTGGAAAAAAAAATTCATCTTCAACAATGCCAACAACTTGGACAATGGCCAATTTAAGAAGATTCATGATTTCAAAAAGACAAACCAATAGCAAATTATTTGTGGCAACTTGATGCCATAATTGAATGATTGAATTTTCTTATTTGGGATTTTCCATGACTTTATGAACTTGAGTTTTTGTTGTCAATTTGAAAAGAGATGTTTGCAAGTCAAAAATATCCCTTAACAATGGCTCAAAAACCCATGAACTAAATGTACCAAGTTTTTTCAATGTATTATAATGCCATTTGATGAAGTTCATATGAGTTTAAAAAGTGGATTCACAATTTAGTTGTAACCAATATTGTGGGTAAATGACCCCACGAACATTCATCATTAGCTCATGGTCCAAAAATTTGCACTCTAATTCAATGACTAATAGATCACATGCAACAATGCATTGACCTTTCATACCTAATATATACTTCAAAACCTTCACAAATAATTAGAAAATGGATGTTAATCAAAGGATCAACTTAATGAACCATATGGGATTGTTCCATAATCCAAAATTCCAAGTGTTCTATGCCAACATTCAAATCAATTACATAATCTTGCATAATCTTTATAAAGATGTGTTTGCAACCACATCAATAAATTTTAGAAAGTTTGCAGGTTGGAAAAAGGTGTTTGAATCTCCATACATTTTGTACAAGTTTGTTCAATAGATTTTGACAATAGTAATGCAGTCACAAACAAACACACCTTTGGCCTATGCAAATTTCATTAAAACATTAACAAATTCTAGCACAAGCAAAATACATGACAAGTTCATAGGATTGTATCAATGTCACATAATTCAACAAATTGGCCTTGCTTGATTCCACATAACTAAAATCAACTACCATCTTAGCAATTAAAGTCTTGTATTCTTTAGCAAGTTTTGAATTGCAAGGTTGGTTTTGTGTGCCACATAATGGATTTTCATGAGGTAAGGCACTTGTTTAATCTTCATTAAACTAATAATTCCAAATTTACCCTTTGAAATGTTGAGGCACAATTAGCTCCTAGACACATCAAACATTTTGGTTTTTTTTAAAAAACAAACCACCAAACTTCATTAAAGTAGAAAAAAAATGATAACTTTGAAATTAGTGGTAGTCCCACCTTCAACCAATTGTTCAAGTGTAAACAATACATGCACATGTTTCCAAGCTACAACTACATAATTGATTGTTGACTATAGTTACTTCATTTACATAAAATGAAAGAAAACTTGGAACCATAATTGCTTCCTTAGTGGCTGCCAACACAACATGATTCAAGCTTTTGACAATCTCCCAACTAGTACATTCATTTTAATGCTTAGATGGATGGATAGATAGGCACTTAAAAAAAAACCAACAAAAATTACATTTTTTCATACTTCATTATGGGCCTACCTTGAGAAAATATATGAAAGATGAATGTAAACTAAACAAACTTCTTTTTCCTTATACCATAATACATGCAGTTATTTATTGCACCATAGAATCCCTACCCCTTGGCACATACAAACTATCATTGAACACATGCTAGTTTATTTTCGAAAAATAATACTTCCATGATATTACCACATTAAGAATTGTAGTAATTACATTTTTTCGATCAACATGCTTCCATAAAGAGTTCAGTTTTGGTACTAAAAACTTATCACACCTTTCAATTTTGTTGTACACTTTTCATTTCACTGGATGCACCCTCTAATTCACACCCACCATTGATTGTATCCAAGGTAACTTTGCAACCCATGCATTTTGGAAGTGATGATTCATTTCATACAAAAAATTTCATTTCTTGTTATTGTCTAATTCAACTTTTACTTGAATTAAATCAACAATGATATAATCAACATCAACTTTAGGACTTTGGCTAAAGTTAACATTAAGGGTAAAAACATGAGATGGGATATGTTAAAAAAAATTTATTTAAGCTTGAATTTTTTTGGTAAAACTAATGGCAACATGGTGAAAACATACGACAAATGATGCCTTTAAACTCAAGAGTAAGGATTGTGTAATCAACAAAGAAGATCACAAACTACCGGCTTTCACAATAACCAACGTTCCACCACTGTTAATGAAAACATCACAACTTATTATATTAAAAATTTGAGTTTTACAAATCAAATATTGATGACAATCATGAAATGCATAAAATCCACATGAATAAAAAAATGTTCAAGCAAGAAACCCTTTTAAGTTTTGTATGCTTGTGTTATCCATAGTAGTTATAAACCATTAAAACCCAACAATTTTATGATTTCAAAGTGCAACATCCTAAAAGCATGAAGTTAGGTTTCGATTTCATGTTCTAGATTCCAAAATGTGCTCTCAAAGTGTGTGGTGCTATGATAACCTTTTAAAATCCAAAAACATTGCAAATTTTCATACATAACAAATTGAGGATCCAAAGACGTTCTTAAGTACCAAGGTTTAAATCAAATGTCAAATCAAGATTTCAACTTGAAGTGTCATAATTAATCTTTAAGTTTTAAAAACAAAATCTTGATTTGTTTAATCAAGTTGCGATTGGTTGAAGGTGGGATGACCATTAATATCAAAGCAACCAATCTTAAATGTTGTTGCCACTTGCAAGATGCACAATGTTTTAATGTTCAATGATAATTGACATTCAACTATAAAACTTAATCACATTTTCGTTATGCAACAATTTACAAGGATCAAGATTAAAGAAATTAAGGAAATAGGAAAACTAAAGTAGATTTTTTTGTTGTAGTTCATTATTCACAATAATTCCCACTTCAAACACCATGAACACAAGTGGCAAAACTTGATGGCAATGGTTTGTCAAAATACATAGAAAGAGGTGACAAAAGAGGTACAAAGATCAACAAGATTGATGGTGACCTAAAAGGGACCTCCTTTAGGAAAACCCTAAACCCTAAGGTGGAGTAATCTAGCATACCCAATGCAATGTATTTCAAGAATATGAAAATTGACTAGTGGTAGTTCTTACATACTTTAGGATCCCCTTTCCTTATTTAATAAGTTTTGTCGTGACGTGTAGTGTCGTGACGTTCAGTGTTGTAAGGGTGTAAATCCATAGTAAATTCTACTGAACAAAAAAATTAAAACTAATCAAAGGTAGAAACTAATCAACCAAAAAAAGATGCACACACATATATATACAATGCACAAGAGGAGGCTGAGATGAAATTTTCATGTATATTAAATTGAAAAGAAGGAAAGAAAACGTAGTGTATGTAAATAATGATCGTGTAATAGTCGTCGTGAGCCTTTAGAAATCCAGTCTGACTATGGAGGAAACTCTCTTTGACAAAGGAATTCTAGAAAAACTAACAAGAGAAGGGAAGAATTTGGCCTTTTATATAACCGTCAACAAAGTTGAAACCCTAAATAAGCCATAACCCTAAAACACTTAATAACGTATAGTAACCTAAAAATGTACATTAACCTTAAGAAAATCATGGCATGGTCTAAGTAGAAATCAAGGTGTTGCAGGAGAACATGATGAACAATACCAAATGTTGGTGGGAATTTGAGTGAGCTTCGGCTTGAGGCAGAATAAATGGTATCCATCATTACAATTATCACAAAACAACATTTAATCAGCATCGTTTGTCCTCTGACATACCTGACATGGATAGTCAAGTGGAGGAATCCAAGTTGACTTCAATGTTCCATGATCTTGAACTAACCATGTTAGGGATACCTCATCCATGAATTGTCACATTTTTGAAAAAAAATCCCAACCGCATTGGCAAAAGACTACCTTTTGTAGCCAAATGTTTTCAATGGAATTCGACAATGATAACCTTTTGTGATATACAAAGTCAAATCTTTCAAGAAATGTTTTTGAATAGGTGTAACCAAGAAAGGAAAGGACTTGAAACTAAACACAATGAACAAAAAATTCATGTGGGCAACATCATTGCACTAAAGAACACCTTCATTTTGTTGAACATAATACATTCAACAACTACAAAAAAAACCCAACTACACCACCATTAATCAACAACTTGCAATTCATTGATGCATTAACAAGAGTGTCAAATATCAAATAACTTAAATACAATTACACACAACAAATGTTCCACATCAAGATGGATCAAACATTCCATTGTCCACCTTTCTAGGCTACTTGTTTAAGTATCATCCCACTTTTGCCAAACTCCTTACAAGTTCATTTATCAAAATATAAGCTTATGCCCATAGGTTTTTTTCTAAGTATTAAAAAAAAGAAAAAAACCCAAACCTAAAAATTGTATCTTTTCCAATTATGCACCAACTTTCATGTACCCTTTTCACATATAATTTTTCCAAACAACATCCTTATGCCCCAACAAAACAAATTCAATTTTTGAACTTGCCAACACATGAACAAGCACACATGAATAGATGGCAACTACCCCAAACCCAATAATGCACTTTATGTCTTCTTGGTGGTAATTGGAACTTGGTAAACCATGGTCCTAGACTTGGTCATCATTTCCATCCTTCATGCCATCAAAGTTGAGACAACACCAAAAAAACAAAAGGGAGGAAAAGGTCCCCACCCAAATCCAAAACTCAAGTCTAGGTCCTAAACCCTTCCCCATTCACATGAAGCAAATTAGACAAAGAGAGGGGAAGGAGTCTTGAAAGAGTGCCAAGCTTAGAAGAGACTTTGTTGGCAATGATGGTCCATTTCAAAATAGATGACGCTTGGGCATTTTGCAATGCAATTACTTGCATTTGCCTATAAAATGCCTATAACATTGATAGAGAAAAGCTTTTTATTGGCCTTTGCTAACCACGCCATAATAGCACATTGATATAGAAAATTGTTTGCTTGCTAGTGCAAATAGTCAAATACCTATTCAACAAGAGGTAAAAACAAATCCCCAAGGCATTGATCATGATAAACATTGGTTTATGAATGTACCACATGAATGAAATTAATGAGGTTGACGAAATGACAAAACTTCACAATATGGATGAAATATAATGAGTTCATGGATGAAAATAACCAACCCTTGAAATCAATATTCATCCACATTACCATCAATATTTGGTGAATCAATTTCATCCGTGAACTCAATTTCAACAAAGTAAAGTTTCTTGCATATGGTGAATTGCATTTTGTGTGGTCAATAAATTCCATATACCTAATCATCACTATGTTGCATTCATGTTTAAACACATTTTTATTTTATGTCATCAATGTTTAGGCCCGATAATTCCATCCAAGTAAGGTGCAATAATAGTTGACAACTAACTAAGTAGATGCATGTACATTGTAGATAGATGGTTTAGTACACAAAAGTTAGGACTAAGTGGGTTATTAATAAAAAGGTTTATAAGTGGATGATATTTTATTCTCACACTAGTGTTGTTGTTTTTTCTTTGGCACTTGAAATTGGTGTTTGATGGGTATTTCGAAATGGTATAAATAATCGGCGATTTTGAACATTTAACCACGGTATTAGAAGAAATATCAAAAGACCCATTTCTAATAACTAACCATGATGATATATAACCCTAGTTCTCAAAAAATCCAAGAGATGGTCAAATAACCTTATATAAACTGTTAAATCTTTTTGTCGAAAACCATAGATTCTTGGAGGGTTTATGAAAAGAATCAATTATTTCATCATTTTTTTTCCCCAAAAATTGGAACTTAAGGTTCTTTGATTTTTAAAATTTCAAAAAATTGATTTAAAAATTGAGTTACACTAGTAGAAAAATCTCATTTTTTGACTTGTCTTAGGCGACTAAAAGTGTATTTCACAACTTATTTTTATATAAAAAATAAGTTGCAAAAGACATTTTTAGTTGCCTAAGACAAGTTGAAAAATGAGATTTTTTTACTAGTGTTTAGGGTTTAGGGGTTTTAAATGTTAATTCAAGATTTAAAATAAAAATAATACAAATTCAAATAACCGCCCAACATTGTGATACAAATTGCAAATAGTCGTCATTGGTGTTATCTTGTTTGAAGGTCAAATATGCACAATACGTGTCGTATTGTGCATATTGGAAACACGAGGACAAAAAATTCTAGAATCCTACTGAAAATTCTACAATTCTTGAGATGGGGAAGCCGGGGAGGAAGGGGGTGGTGGTGGTGGGGGATATATTATTGCATTCTTTTTGATTGCACTTTCGCCCGGAATAAGCAAGAATATATCTTACCACCATGGCTAGTTAGTTCAACATTTTCCGTCTTGAATAATTACTTCATTTGGAGGATTCCGTGTTGAAAAACGCCGATATTTTCAGAACATTCTAAATGATTGTCTAAAAAGAAAAATTACTTTTTCAATTTACTTTGGTGCGCACAAAAGGGCACCATACAATTACGAGATTCTATTGGCTCTTCCGAAAAGGGCGAGACTATGGAATGATGTAGTTTTCAGTGGGGGAGAACCACGGGCGGGCCCTTTATTCCTCCGGAAAAATAAAAATAAAATGCCCTTTGCCTTGGACTTTATATCTACAACATTTTCTCTACAAATTATTGGGAAAACTCTAAACCTTTTTTTTTTTTTTTTTTGTTTTTTTTTCATATTTTAGATTTTA
>Ga0209611_10013856_pt1 | contig 10948 bp, 7 predicted proteins | sample S1TSphgellanicum_3_FD_187693 | JGI IMG/M metagenome (GOLD analysis project Ga0209611, IMG submission 187693) | Host-associated microbial communities from peat moss isolated from Minnesota, USA - S1T2_Fc - Sphagnum magellanicum MG (SPAdes) (version 2) | ecosystem: Host-associated > Plants > Peat...
TTGAGGAGGAGGGGTGCATCGACTTGGTTTCATGGCATTTGGACTTGCGGTGTAGGAGTTCTTAAATATTGAATGATTTTTTCACTGAAAATTAAATTAAATTGTAGCTGAAAATTTGAGAGGAATTGGAATGTGCCTTTGATGTTGTTGGAAAGATCTTGATGAGCAGGATTTAATGGAATTTATTTGGTAAGATTTCGAACCAGAATGTGGGAGATATTGATTTTTAACTGATTTCTGCCGCTGACAACTCAAATAAATTCCAAAAAACCAGGTTTTAGAAGGAAAAATCAGTTGAGGAAGTGGTAACACTTGGACCAATGGCACAGGCCACACTAGTAGTACTTGAAGTCATAATTTTGATTGTCAAATTAGTGTTGGATTTTAGTGCGAAAGTGAAGACGCCATAGATCAATAATATCACAGTTTTCCATCAGCACGCTTCAAGTGCTTGTGTAATGAAGGTTTTTTTAAACTAAGTAGTACATGTGTTAAATTTGGAATAACTTTTGCCAACCTTAATAATAAGGTGTGCTGCACACAAAGGCCCTGGTGGAGCAGACATATAAGATTTTATTTTGATTTTATTTTGACTATTGTGAGTTAAATTTCTAACTTAAACTAAAATTTGTTAAATTAGATTATTGCTGGTTGTTTCGCTTTGAAGACTAACCGAAGCTTTCATCAGCATCATCATGATTTGATATGTGCCCATTCTTTTTGCAAGTTGCTAGAAATTTGGAAAGAAAGATTTATGAATTTTGAGCTTGGAATGTGAAAAATGCATTTTTATTTGTAAAAAAAAGGTTTATGGAATTTGAGCTTGGAATTGGAATAGGAAAAAATCTAGAAAATGGGATTTATGAATTTTGAGAATGAATTGGAGTTGGAAAAATACCTAGAAAATGAAATTTATGAATTTTGAAAGTGAAAGTGGAATTGGAAAAATGCTTTGAAATTGAAATTCATGAATTTTGAACTTGGAATTGATAAGTCAATGATTTGACTGGCAAATGATATGTCATGGATTTGATCGGCAAATGATATTTCATGGATTTGACCAGCAGTTATTGTTTATCAATGGAGACACATTTTGAACCAATGGCAAGAAACAGAGATTTGTGAATTTTAATTTTGGAATTGCAAAACTTCAAATTTTGATTTTGAAGTTTTACTTTTGGAATTCAGTCGTCCAAAATTGTGCCTACAAAACATGACACAAAACAGTTCAGGGCTTGTTCACAGTCCTGCATATCAGCAAGCTCACAACTCCATGACTTCATCCCTTGCTATAACCCAATAGCAATTTGTGAAACAAAATCATTCTTAACTAAAAGGTCACTAGAAAAAACCTGTTAGAGCCTGATTGGCCAAAAATAATCCTAGCCCTAATCCTAAACCCTAAACCCTACTTGGCTACTCTTGTTGTTAATATCTTGTTTCGCACTATCAAGGTTGGCAGCAAAGCCTCCATGTTGCTTTGATAAAAACGTCAATTCTGCTTGCAGCTTATCAACCTTAGCTCTTACAATTTCCAGGTTTGTAGGCAAATTCCCATGTTGAGCTGAAGAAACTGAGCTTGTAATTCCACAATCTCTTTCCAAGCATTCTCAATATGTGAAGTAGAAATTGCATGTTGAACTTGCGATCCTAAAATCTCTTTTTAAGCTCTTTGAAGTTTAGCCTTTTGCTGAATCCCCAACCTGATAAGATCTCTTTCAGCTCTGCCTAGCTCAGCTTGTATGCCTGCTATGTGTTCCTGAACTGCATTTCTTGTATCCATATTGCCCAAACCAATGCCTAACACTGCATTAAGCTGGGCCTACCAATTTGTCGCTTCCTCCCACAACTGCAATGAATTGTGGGCTTCAATAGCAGCAGCTGCATCTAACATAGTAGCAATATGTTCTAATTGAAATTTCTCTTCCAATTGAACCCTCATCCCCACCAGTTTCCTCAAATCTTCAACCTTCTCATTTTCAGCAATAGATAGTCTTGTTTGTGACTTCAATAACTCTTCATGTGTAAGTAGCAATTTACTCTCCAATGTGGTTATCTTTTGTCATCAACACACTAAAAAAAAATTTAAAAATTCAGAATAGTCTCCAGTGCCATCCATTTGGAGGTAAGAATGTGTGAATCAGCAACAAAGCAAATTCCACATATTTCACACCAAAAATTCGAAATTTGGGCTTCCAAAGAATAGAAGCATGTGCCTCTACATTGTGGGTGGGGCATCTAGCTCGCCTAGTGGTCAACATAGCCTTGGTGGGAAGATGAGTGTGGTTGTGGGTGATGTGCATGGCCTGTCTGTATGTGATCTCCAAACATATTCACTATTGCCTTCATGAAAGCAAATGGAGCTGAACTATCAATCTCTGATTTCTATTGATCCACCATTTGATCCAGTTCCACTCTTGTTGTTTCTACACCCATGAGCAGACCATGTATCATGATGTGAACCCACAGATAAGTACCCCAACATTCCCATCCAGAGAAAAAAACTCATGCACCACACTTAGACACCTACAAAAGAATTTTACTCATTTTGCTATTGGGTTTAGACAGTTTTTAGTCTGTGTTTTCCCATGCGTTTTCAATTGCAGGAATGTCAGCAGCACAGGGGTAGGGGCAAGGAACACTTACTTGAACAAAGGTAGCAAAAGCAGTTTGATGGTGCAAGATAACCCTCATCCTTATCTTGTTGAGAAACCCTAAAAAATGGATAAAAGAAAGATGAAACAGAGATCCTTCCTCACGCAAGGAAATCTCTCACACATAAAACCATTTAGATTGTGAGTTTCATCAACAACATATTCTCGAAATAGCCACATTCACCCCAAAGTCACCAAAACTTCGAAAATCCCAAAACCATCATTTCTTTTGCAACAATTCTAATCACAAACCCAAAACCCAATTCATTCTAGAAACCCATTACAACAAACTAAACAAGCGTGCGCACGCGCACACACACACACAAACAAAAAAAATGAAAGAAAAGGAAACATTCACTTCACAAAACAACTACGTCGGAAAAACACACAAATAAGAGAAAGAGAGAGAAAATGTAACAACAAATACACCTCGAGGAAAAAAAAGTGCACACTACATTTGAAAGGAGCCAACACCAAGCTCTAGGGTTGCACGATGACGCACATTTTGCCCAAGAACTCAGGGTATCAACGTTATTGCTGCTACTATTGCCACCGCTGCCACTGGACTGCACCAAGACCTCCGATCAAACACCTCTATTTCTCCCCCCTCGCTCTTTGTCTGGATCTTTTTATTGACATAGTAGGACAAGAGGTTGATGATTCCGAAGTAGTAAAGGAGAAGGAATAGCTTGTTGACAACCAAACTTATGACTTAAACCCTAAACTACGGAGCGCATGGATGAATATAAAAGGATGATCGTTTGCCTCTACTACGTAGAGGCCAAAGTAGGTCTTCTACATGTATCTACCTACTGTCCCCACAATAAGGATGGAGGGAGGAGGTAGGTTCCAGGCGTGGTGGTAGTCGGGCCACCATGGAGTGGTACTTAGTTTTTTTTTATATAAATTTATTTTAATATAAATTATATATATATATATAGATGGAAAATGTTGTCGTAATCAGATCATTGGGCAGTGATAGTTGGGTTTTTAAAAATTTTAAATATTGGTTTAAAAAATAAAAATGAATGATTTTTTTTCAATTTTTTCTTTTCCAAACCTAAACCTCTACATATAATCTCACCACTATACACCTATACATGTAATTTGCCCATTCCCTCACTATGATGGATGCAAAAAGCAGGTTTGAAAAAAATAAAAGGAGGTGTAATGTGAGTCAATTTTTAATTGGTTTCTGTTTTTTTATCGAATTATTCAGAAAGTTTGAAAAGAAAATTTTAAAAAAAATTTAACTCTTGTTTTCAATTGTTTGTGTTTAAAATTTTTTAATGTTATTTTAAACCATTAATATAATTATAGTGAACATGATTAGGGTAATTTATTATGGTGAACTAGGAACCACTAATAATAACTTATTGTAATTCAAATAAAGTAATTATTGTAGTACAATTTTTTTTTAAATGCCAAAATTATAGTTTAAATTTACGGCAATTTAATTACCAAGTTTTCATCCATTGAAATTTTATTACAAGAATTTTAATTAATTTAAAAATATTTGTATAAATTACAAAATTTCACATTTCTTTGAACGTTCATATTATTATGTTTTTATAGTAAATTTGATAAATCTGATAATTCTATATGGTGGGTTCAATTTCCATTTCGCGTTTATGTTCATTTCAATTATGACGATTATGATAAATCAATGAAGGTAATATTTTGTTTCAAGTACAAAACATTACTAGAGTTGGGTGGTATTGAACTAAGGCCATAGCAAACCAACCCCCAACAACACACCATCCAGTAGATGCCTGTTATTACTAAGTTGTGGATAAACCAAAATTGAGTTAATATATAGTTTCACCTAGGTAAGCAATTATGCAAGAAACAAGTCTCATATATAGGTAAAGAGGTAGGAAAATAAATATGCCTAAACTTTCCTCATAGATATCTTGTTAGTGCCTGCTCATTTTCAAGTTGACAATTAAGTTCCCAAAAGGTGGTTTCTTCAAACAACATTTTATGACGTCCTAGAAATTTCAAACCATGCTAGACATGTGAGAGATGGTTGTAAGTTTTGGAACCTATGCAAAAGCTTTTATAATGATTCATTCACTAGTTGTATGTTTTGTTGACAAACTTTTTGTTAACATTTTGCAATGGTACCATAGTGAATAGTAGATTCATAGGATCTTTGTTGAATAATTATTTAATTTTGAAATTTTCATTTCAACACATAAAGCATTTCCAAATATTCCAAAGGATGCAAAATTTCAAAAGGCAGACAAAAGCTTGAAAAGCTTAAATGCAAGAACTTCACCTTGGAAGTTTTCAATTGTTACAACATACCTTACAACTCAAGAACAACTACTTTTTATTTGTGCAACCTCATGTGTTACACATTGCACATCATGTGTCTATGGACAAAAAACCTTTCATAATGGAATTCATAGCTTGTTTGAATAAAGAAACATGAACAAAGAAATTTTGAAATTGGAACCTATTAACAACTTTAGAGCTTCACCACTTTTTTTAAGAGGATGGTCACAAACTTGAAACCTCCTTCAAGTCTTCGATATAGTAGTCCATTGATTGATTATTAGCCACAACATTGGTAGACAATAAAACCCTAAAATCAAAAAAGAAAAAAAATAAAACCTTAGGCTCGACCATTTATTGCACATACATGTGGAGTGGATTATGATTCATAGATCAGAGCTTAGAACCATTTGGGGTCATTATCATCTAAAGCTTAGAAAAGTAACATTATTCATCATCATCATCATTAATGCTCTTAGATCCTTTACATATCATTGGAACATATTTGAAGCAATGTTTGTTTTTTCTCTTTAGGTTTGTGTTAAATCTACCACATTTCAAGGATTGACGATAATATTTTTTAGATATTCTTGAGTCTAATTTATAGTGTTTTGTTTTTCTTCTTTTGGGTTTGTGTTAATTTTGCCACATCTAGATTTGTGATGTTTTAAAGATTTGCTCTGATTTATTTTTTTTGTTTTAACAAATTAGTATCTTTGAGATTTGTGGTTATTATTTTGAGTTTGTGTTTTTGTTCCATTTCAAGGACTGACATTTTTTAAGTTTGCGGTGGTTTTTTGTTTTTCTTTGGATTATAATTTTGCCTACACATCTACATTAATATTCATAAAAATTCACAACATGAAATTTATTTCTTCATGGTCATTGGTATTTTGGGATTTGAAGTGTTTTGTTTTTCTTTCAAATTTGTGGTTATACCATATATGGATTGATGACATTCTTGAGATTTGTAGCAAATTTCTTTTTTCATTGTGATCATTGAGGTTTTCTTGAAATTTGTTGTGTTTGATTTCCTTTTTGGGCATTTCTTTTTTTCCACATGACCTAGATTGATAATATTCCTCAAATTTGTAATGTATTAACTTGTCTTCATTGGGTTGATGTTTTCCTATTGCATATGGATTCAATTTGATGTTTAAACTTTGATCATCATTTATATTGCAACATAGATTTGATTGTTTAAAATTATGCCATGATTTGGAATATTGTCTTTTGTTGGTTGAAAAGCAAGGCTTGTTGGATGAATGTAGTCATAATATTCAAAAATATTGATTATTACTATTGCAAGAATAAAAAAATATTGTTTGATTTTGCATCTTTTATTCAAAGATGAATATGATGGGCACAAGAACAAAACAACAAATTTGACTATCCTTCATTCATTCACATATCTAAAAGAATCACAACAACAAAAGTAAGAAGAATAAACAATGATTCTAAATTTTTTTAATAACTATGCAATTAGATTTCTTCTCAAACAAATGAAAAGAATTACATAGTCATAGACAAAAGCTAGTTTAGTCTATATCTTGAAAAAAATGAAAATTTTGTACTTGTTTTACACAAAAAATATTTATATGATACAAAATCTAATGTTGTTTATAATATTGATTCATTTCCATCACCATGAAGTTTTTTCTTGCCATGCACATACCATTTTTTTTTGTTTGGATCATTTTGCTTTGGTGTAAATTTAATTCAAGTGCCGCACTCAAAAACTAGAATAAATCATTGTTGAAATAGTTGGTATGTTTTTAAAAAGAGAAGAAACAATAACAGCAAAGGGTTAAAACAAATTGACTAAGGTGGGAAAATTAATTACATGTCCATATTCCAACGCTTGATTAGTTCTTGAATATCTTCATGAACCCAACACTTGGATTCATCAAATTTTTAAAAACCCAAGTAAATTAACATCAATATGTATTTATATCTAATTTTTGAAAAGCTGGTTCATTTTGGATACTACTCCAATCCACTTTTAATTCATGTGCAAGATGGGTAATGACAATTTTGCTTAACCTTCAGGTCAATGGTCCAAAGTGGTGATGATCTTTCAACCAAAAACTACTCATTTCATCCATGTGTTAAAAGATCATATATCAAAATATTACATACTTCAATTGTTTCCCCAAATTTTGTAATATAACATACATGAAATGTTTCAAAAAGGCTTCCTAAAAAATTATTTTAATGGATTGGTTTTTTTCACATAAATTTTTTTAATAAAAAATTAGTTCATTTTTAATACGTTATTTAATTTAAAATATTTTTATTTTATTTTTTTGGAATAATTTAAAATTTGATATGGTTTCAAATTGTTTTGTAGGGATGATAGGCTAGAAACACCACTACGAAAATGGGGTGCAATTCAATAACCCAAATCACTATAGGACCTTTAAAATGAAATAAGTTCATTACACTTTACTAATTTCACTCTAGTTAAAGTTATTTCATTATAATTTCACTATGTAAATATCGTGTTTCATTATTAGTTAACATAATTTACTATTATAATTTACTATGGTAAATAGGTTTATTCTATGTTGTGCTAAATACCCTATATATGTTATTTTATAATATAGCCTATATTATTTTAAGCTAATTTAATTATTAGAATTTTTACCTTACGTTATTATAATTTATTATAAGTTTTGAAATTATTTTAAATTAAATTATTCAATTAACCTTACGATATACCTTAGGTTATTTTATTTTAAATTAATTTATGTTATTTCAAGTTATATTTTAGGTTATGCAAAATCATTTTACTTTATGTAATCCTAAATATAATATAAGGACGTAAGGTAAAATAACCTAAAATAGTTAATAATAACCTATGAAAAATAATTTAGAATAGCTTACAATAAAATAACTACCAATAGCTTATGATAATATAGCCTAAATTTTTTAACAATAATGTATAACAAAATAATCACCAATAATCATAATATAACATAGAATAACCAACAATAATTTATAATATAATAGCCACTAATGGTCATCACATAACCTAAAATAACCAACAATGGTTACTAATAAAATAGACGCCAATAATCATTAATAAAATAGCCATCAATAGTCACCAATAAAATAACCATCAATGGCCTATAATAAAATAAACATTAATAACCACCAACAAAATAACCATTAATGGCCTATAATAAAAAAACACCAATAGCCAATAATATAATAGCTACTAATAACAATTAATAAAATAAGCACCAATAAAATAACCATTAACAGCCACCAATAGCCTCGATAAAATAACAACCAATAATTACAATAGAATAACCACCAATAGCCATATATTAAAATTGTTTAAAATTGTTTAAAATAATTTAAGGTGAAATAATTTACAATAGTCAAAAATACCCAACAATAACTTTTCATAGTAAAAAATAGCCTAAGATGAAATAATTTGGAAAAATGTCAAAAGTAATTTATAATAGCTACAAATAGCCTTCAATGAAATATAACCCAAAAATAACATAGAATAGCCAAAAATAATTTATAATAATAAAAAATAGCTTAAGGTGAAATAGGCTAAAATAATAGAAAGTAACATAAAATAGCTAAAAGTAACTTAAAATAACAAAAAATAGCCTATGGTGAAATAATCATAAATAGCCATAAATAATTTAAAATAACCATAAAAAACTATAAATAATGTCGGATGAAAGAATTTAAATTAATGAAAAGTAGCTCTATAATAGTTGAAACATAAGTACTATTATTATATTAGCAAAAATCTTATCCATTTATTAAACATTTCCTTTTTTAAAAGAATGGTCATTGAAATGTTATTGAATAGTGGTATTCAAATTTTTCTTTGTTCAATTGATTTTACATTTTCAAAAGAAAATAAATATAATTATGTACATTATTGAAATTTTAAAAAAATAAAATTCAAATCATTTCATTTAGACAAAATATTAATAAGATATGAATTTTCAAAATTTATGTTTTCGTAATGTTTAAAATGATGTATTTGATAAATAGAATGCAATGTAATTAATTATCATAACAAATGGGGCGGCTTGCAAGTGTTTGTTTCCATTCTAAAAGTTAAGGGATCAAACTTCAAAAGTGGTTTATGTGTGGTCAATAATGGTAAATTGATTTATCTTATTTAATTCCCTAAAATAAATGTTTTGTTTGATTACATGGCTTACATACCTGGGCTAAATAGTGACACATGTTAATAACTCTTAAGTTGAAAATCATGAAATCATCAATACTATTATATATTAAATAAATTTAATTTAATTAACTAACAAGTGAATGGCTTGGTAAATTTGTATTTCGCTTGAGAATAACTTTATTTGTCTAAGTACAAGTGAACAAATTCACTATTCGTAGCAACTGGTCTTCGTTTAATAGGATATCAATTAGTTTCATCATGGTAAAAATGTTTAAATTCATTCAAAATCTAATAAAACCCAAAGTGAATTAGGATGCATTTTGGTATAATGAAACCACATGTCATTTTTCATATTTGTGAAAAATGAAATGCAAAATGAATGTCTATGATCAAGTTCAATTGTGACAAATGCGACATTATCAACCTTATGATCGCAATTGGAATGATCAAAATGAATTGTATGATAAACGGATTAGTTATTCAACAAATGTTTTTAAAAATACAATATGTTATGCAATATGTGGACTAACCAAACTTAATCATCATCATAAACATTTCAAAAAATTTAATAATATGTATTATAATATAATACTAATGAACTTAAATGTCTACTTTATGGCTTTGCTAATTGTTGATTATTTAATTACATAATTACTTCAAATCGAAAGGAGATATATATATATATATATATATATATATGTTAAAAATGTTATATTGAACATGATGCATTGATGTTTTACTTTTCTATGATGAATGTACAGACCATGTGATGCGTGTTCTTGCACAAAATAATGCTTGAAAAAAAGGTGTGGCAGGCATGGGTTTAAACCATTGACTTTTTAGTTTTGATTATTGTTTTTATAGAGGATGTGCTGAACAACCTCACACAAAAGAAGGCTTGAAATTGATGAAAACCTGTGAAACGTCTATAAAACGAGAGGACTAAAAAAGAAGAACAAAAGTCGAAAGTACAGGAAAAGGTCTATAAATAGACCGTTCTGGATTAGGATTAGAGATCAGTAAGCCAAGGGAATGGGTCGAAAATTCAAAAGGCTCTATTTTCAGACCCTTTCCCGGGGTAAAGACCAGAGGTCATTTTTCTCTCCGCTTTTCTGTATACAGGAACACAAAAACTGATAAAATGTGAAAAACGATGCAAATATGGAAAAGATAGATTACTGAGTTCGAAAACTGTACCGTCCGAAATGTGGAGGCCCAGTATAACCTCCGATACAAGATTCAGTTAGTGGGCCTCCCGACGTTTAGGAAAGTAAAGTTTTCAATTACTGCGGAATCCAGGCCGGGGAGTGTGCTGAAAATCCGAAGGAAAAATCACGGCTGGTCTTTACGGCACCAAAAGGTATGGTAGGCATGAATCTTAATTGTTTTTTTAATTGAATTTGCAGACCATGTCATGTATGGTCTTACACAAAAGGCTTTGAAAAGGTATGGTACGCATGGGCTCAACATAAAGTGGAATCTAAGGCATGGTCCTGTTTGGTTGATTTACCGCCCATTGCCATGGAGTGTGGCTTTATGCGCACGTTGCTGTGCTCATCTGGCAATTTGGAAACTTTATTTTCCGGAATCTGGCAAATTTAGGCCATTTTTTTAATGGAAATCCTTTTGTATAGGTTGAAATTATGTTTTTAAAGTCGAAATTTGGGAAAATTTCCCCAAAACAAAAACACTGGTTTGGAGGATAGGTTATACCAGAATTGGACAAGCTTTGGGGAGGATAGCTTCCACCGTTTTCTTTTGTGGTGAATGTTTTTCAATTTTGCAATATGTTTTTGTGAAAAATTTGCAAATGTAGCTCAATTGCGTTTTTTTTTTTTTAAGAATGGGG
>Ga0209611_10013857_pt1 | contig 10948 bp, 5 predicted proteins | sample S1TSphgellanicum_3_FD_187693 | JGI IMG/M metagenome (GOLD analysis project Ga0209611, IMG submission 187693) | Host-associated microbial communities from peat moss isolated from Minnesota, USA - S1T2_Fc - Sphagnum magellanicum MG (SPAdes) (version 2) | ecosystem: Host-associated > Plants > Peat...
CCCCCCCCAAAAAGATCAAATTGGCAAGCCCTGATTTTAAGACTTTAAATCTTATTTTGATAGTACTAGCCTAAGGGCAGAATAGGGAAATTCCCTCAAAAGAATCCAATTCTGCAATTTAAGAAACTTGGAGAAAGGTAGAATAGACCATGAATGAATGCCTTTCAAGTTATTGGGTCAATCCTATCAAAGGCATGGCCTGGCCTCCCCACTACAGTTAAAACACCTTGGGTGAACCAGGAGCTTCACGGGCAAACATACATAGTTGCATCTTCACCCAACTTGCACCCACAAATATACCAAGGTGAAAACTGAAAACCCTAATAAATTTTTTGCTTTGTGGCTAAACATTATAAATATCCAGTCTGAGAACTAAATCAAGGTCTTGGAGACCAGAGGCCAGATTAAAAATTTCCCAGGTTGAATATTACCTCACCACGAAGAGGCCTCACTCAGTTGGTGAAGGTACTAATGTAAGTGCCAATCCACTAAATGAGCAACAAGAGTCAAATGAGCAACATGTCTTTAGTACAAAAGTACTACTGCCCACATCTTTTTTCTCTAAACCCTAAACCCAGACACATCTTGTTGCTGCCCAGACACATTTTGGGCCTGTAATGGACACTTACCACATTACAGAGGCTCAAATCATGCAGAACCAGACCTAAATGTGTCCAGGACAGCATCTCTCTTTTCAAAGAAAAAGATGGATTGGGCTGAGGGCAGATAATAGGAAAAGAAAAAACAGTTTTGTACTGCCTGCAATAAAAGACATGGCACTGATTTAGTATCATCTGTGTAGGTGTTGGTTCACCCTAGCCAACCCTGTAAACAGTACACAAAGTCTTGGGGGGCAAAAGCTAGATTCTAGGGCAAAAGCAAAAATTGTCAGAATTAGGTTTGTCTTCTACCACCAAATTCCCTTTGCCATTCTACCAATATCATCATCATGCACAAAAGTTTTGTACTCATCCACATTTACTATTCTGCCAAAAATCATCAACATGCACACAAAGGTTTCTACTTGTCCGCAATTACTATTCTGCAAATATCATCAACATGCACACAAAGGTTTCTACTGTCCACATTTACATGGTGATGCATGCACACAATGCAAAGAAAAAGTTGCACCAAAGTTGGTGGTTGAGAAACTGAAATTCTCAACCATGAAAGTGAAATCAGCCACATTTTTCCAATTGTGTGTGTACAAAAAATGTCAGTAGTATTGGATCGTGTTGAAAATCTGTCAGCTGTGGTTGTCTTGTTAGTTGAATTTTTTTGAAATATGGTTTTAGGGTTTGGGGTATCTCAGAAACCCTTTTAAAAACATTTAAAGCAAAAATAAATAAATAAATAAATCTCAGAGGATGCTATCAAGGTACTTGTGAAGGCCTTGAGTGAACCCTACAGGGTCCAGCACCTACACTGATATCAGTCAGTCACACATGCCCCAATCCTCCACTAGCTCAGACACAAAATGATAAACATTCCAACATGCAAAAGAAAATTCCATAAGCTCAGATGATATTCTTGTGTACTACATCCCCAAAAAACTGTAGCAAATCTGCAGTTGTCTTGTACCATGTCTTTTGCCACAATGACAAAAAAATAAGTTCAAAAAAATGGTTGGCCTAGAGTTTGAAAATTCCAAGAATGAAAAAAAATTGATTCAAATAGACAAGGTTAAAGTTCTTTTAAGATATTGAACAAGCAGGTTTTTAATCAAGCAGTTGAATTGGAGATGTGAGTATGGTAGATCAAATCTAATCTCATATGATCAGCATCTCTCAGTTCCTCCATAGCATCCAATTATGCAATCTTGAGCATCTCCCAATTCCCAGTCATAGCATCTAAGCATGGATTGTCAAGCATTTTTTTCAATTCCCATTCATGGCATCTTAGAATGCAATTTTTGAGCTTCTCCCAATTCCTAGTCATAGTATTTAAGCACGCAATGTGGATTCTAGTGTTGAGTTGCATTGTCGTCACAACACCCCTTTTGGAAGTCCCCAAAAGCCCCCCTAAGAGCCAAAGTCCATTGCACTTATCCATTCCCATGCTTGATTAGGGGATGATAGGTTTTGTGGGGGCGCTTGTGGAACAAGATGGAACTCATGTTTGAGACCAACAGAATTTTTTAAATCCTATTTTATTTGCCTTTACTCGTTACCTGCCACAATTTTAGGTGTAGGGTAATGCGTGAGAGCCTGGCATTCCCAAAATAAGCACCTTCCCAAATTGAAGCTGAGGGGTGCTTATCTCCAAGGGTGTCACTCAACCTAAAGCACGGGCAAAAAAATGATAATAATATTTTGTTCCCTGTTTAAGGGCAGACAGCCTACAACAGAAAAATACTGTGGTACCTCAGCAGCTTCTGTGTATGTTTGTTGAATAATTAATTAATTTCGCAATTTTCATTTGTAAAATCTTGTTGAAGATTCAATATTTTCCTTCACAAATGATCTCAATTAATTTGATTTATTTTGAAATTTCAACATTTCTGAAAAGAATATAATTAACGTCAAAGCTGCCAAGGTAGTATGGTATATTTTTAACCAGGTGTATCACTTCCCTCAGTTGTATGAAAACTTGGCTACTAACCTTGTGGGGAAAAGGATTACATACACCATGCAACTCTTTTGGGGAATGTAGAATGCTATTTTCAACAGAGAACAATATTGGTTCAGAGTGTGGCAATGGCCCTAGTGGCTTGGGGTCTCTAACTAAAAGAAGAAACCTTGCTATCTAAATTCTTAATCTCAGTTTATTACTTTCTCTGTTTTCAGGAAACTCTTAATTATCTCCTCCAACAAAATTACAAATTACATAGGTATGTCCCTGCCAAGAACACGATGAAATCAAACAATACACACCCCAATGCCAACAAAACACCAAACCAATGTTAGGCAGGCATCTACTTTCAGGGATAGATGACAAATAGGGCATTAAAAGAAAAAAAAAAGTATGTGTTATTGTATTTTTAACAAACTTAGGCCCTCTGGGCATGGACATAGATTTAGTTCATATGTTTCATATGTTCTCATAATCACTGTGGTGAGAACCGGAGATCTCACTGGACATGAACTCCATAATGTGCATTGTGGAACATATTCATAATTTTGCAAGAAAAATGCACAAATGATCAAAGACAAAGATGATACTCTGGACTTGCCCTAGTAACTCAATTGGAAGCATAATGAAAATCAGAAAATCTTCTTGTGCAACCCAAAACTTGTTCATTGTTCATAACCAGTGCATCTTTGTGAAACCCAAAATTTGTCCCAATCCATAACCAGTGGCTGATTGTGCACAATCTCTACCCCTTTTATGGCAAGTTCATAACCAGTGGCTCATTGTGCAACGGCTTTGGCCCTTTTACAGCATGTTCAAATGAAATCATGAGAACCAATCAAACCTTGTAGCATTTGGAGGGGGCACAAGGAGTTTTATGGAAAAAATAGCTTAGAGAGTACAATCTAGATAGCGCAAGTAGGTTTCTAACACCCATGTACTCATCGAACACTGAACCAAAACTTGTCAGCATACAAAACACCACCTTCCCAATAACCCATAACCATAGAATTACACTGCAATCACATAAGCCAAAATATGATTTGATGTAGATTGAATTTTGAGACCTCTTAGAAGGAAAAATAAGCCCATGGGGAAAAATAAGTAAAAATTTAAATGGCCTGTTTTAATCAAATTGCTTATTTCAATGGTTATTGTCATGTCTCCTTATTTTATAATTATGTATTCCTACAATGTTCAAATACGTATTGAGTGTACAGATTGAGTTGAACTCAATCTGTTGATGCATGTGGAACTTCCAAGCCTCACTCACATTTGACCACAACTCATAGCTTTCAATGCTTTGCCAATAACCTCCATTTTTTATTTACATAAAATAATTCAAAAAAGTGTAAAACAGAAAGTTGTGAATCTCAGAGATAGGATTGAAACAATTTTTTTGACTACAAATCATAGCTCTAAACGCTTGCCAATAAACCTCAATTTTGACATTAAACCATTGAAAATGTGGAGAATCAGAAAGTTGAGGATTTCAGAAATAGGTCAAGTTGAAACAAATTTTTTGACTATAAATCATAGCTCTAAATGCTTACCAATAAACCTCAATTTTTGACATTAAACCATTGAAAATGTGGAGATTCAGAAAGTTAGGAATTCCAGAAATAGGTTAAGTTGAAACAAATTTTTTGACTACAAATCACAGCTCTAAATGCTTACCAATAAACCTCAATTTTCACATTAAACCATTGAAAATGTGGAGAATCAAAAGTTGAGAATTTCAGATATAGGTGAAGCTGGAAGCCAATAACACTCAGAGATTAGAATTTCAGAGTTTGAACTTTGAACACTCTTTTTCTTCTTGAACTCTGTATTTGACCTACCACAAGCATGACAACCCATCAGCCTCCATAAAAGTGCCTACTGGTACAACAACACCCAGCAAACTTTGGCATTTGAATTACATCTAAGAGTCAGTAGTCAACACAAACAAAGACACACTTTCCTGTTTTGGTACATATAGCTCATTTCTACAATATGTTTAGTACTGCAATCTGCCTGTAAAAAGTGTGAAAGGTCCTAACCACACAAGGTGTGAGATCAATACCAGCATCAAGGGCTTGGGACCTGCAACCACAAACTCTACTAACTTATCTCTCTGTAGCCCAAAACAAAGGAAATCAGCAAGTATAACTTCAAGGGACCAGAAAGGACAGAACACTAAGAAAGGTGTAATGAGACACATCTGCAAATGATATGTACAAGCAGTCAAGCAGATCTGCTTTCATCTTTAAATTCAGTTTGTCTTCTTGAGGGAAGAGTGGAATCCAAGTACAAGAAACTAAAGAAAGCTCTGGACACCCCAGTTTGCTAGGTTCTCTTGCCTGTCCTTTGTCCTAGGTTTTTAAAAAAATGAGTGTTCTTAATTGGAAAATGCCTTAATTGAACAAAGGACTGCAAACCAAACCAAGGTTTCTAATATCAAGAGACTTCAGCTTACATTAAGCAGATCATTATTTGAAGTTGAGCCTTTGCACACTGTACAGTTATTCAAAGTTGGCATGCTTGTGACAAAGCTCACTGATGTGGGGCTGGTTTCCGTCTCAAAATCATTGAATTGGATGACCCCTCGAAGAAATCACCAAGTGCAACCTCCAAGTCTTCAGGTTGATACTTGATGTACTTGTCAGGGTGCCTACCAGTCTCCACAAACTGGCCATAGCGTCCTACAAAGGCACGGTAGGCAGGGAGAAGCTTGTCAGAAATGGAGATGCGAAGCTCTTCACGGAGCTCTGGATCCACCACCACCCATGTTGACTGTGTTTTATGAACCTCATCAAATGCAAGGTTAAAAGACTTGAATCGATCCTTCAGCACTACACGCGAAACCTCATTTGACCCACCTCCTGCACTGTGAATGCCTTCATCACGCAAGAGACTCATTACCTTGCTCCATGCAGCTCTTTGGTAACTTGTTGCATATTGCCGCATAAGGCTTGTGTGCTTCCGCACCCAGTCATCACCTATTAGTGCCCATACCTCTGAAGTTTTCACTTTCTGGACTGTGTAGTGCACATTGTTCATGAGGAAGAGATGTGTGAGAGCCACCTCTTTGTAGAGTTTGGACTTGCCCTCTAAGTTGTTTTGAAGCGCATGGGTTAGTGAGTTTATTTGCTTAGCCAGCGGTGACAGCTCCTCTTTTCCATCTTGTTCGTCATCACCATGAGCAACTGGGGCTCCATTGCTGTTACCCAAAAGCTTTGGCACCTCATTATTCTCCCCAAAGAGATGATTCAGAGTTACTTTGTAATCACACAATTTCTTGATGTAAATCATCACATGACGAGTCAGTGGATCAACTGCACCACCAGGCACAGGTGTCTTTGACCCATCTTGTTCAATCACATTCTCAAACTCAGCAAATGTTCCATGTGCTGCCTCTCCAAGGCGCATCAAAAGGCCTGACACCTCTGACCTCACACTTGTGCCAGAACTTCCACAGAATATCGAATCAACTTCTGGAATAAGGCCCCATAGTGTCTCATACATCTCCAGGATCTTAAAGAGCTTGTCTGGGGACCTCCGCGAGATGGCTATAGCTTCCCCAAAGCTCAGCATCTGCATCATTGCTCCTTTAGTGATTTCGCAGAAGCACAAGTCAGAAATTGAAGGAAAAACCTGATCACAGACAATTGGAACACAGTAAGTCAAGAACATCAAGCTTCCCTTTTTAAGACCTGTCGTGGACCAAGAATAAGATCCAAACATTCATACTGCCAGCTTTGGAGGAGAAACTCAGTAAGAGGAGAGCTCTGGAAAGGTGAATGCTACCTGCTCACCCCTTTGTTTCCTTGAAGAATTAACATTAAGAAATGATACAGAGATTGGGTCAGCAGTACCTGATTGCAGAGCTGCTTCTCACTAGCAAAAAGAACCTTCACACCAACTTCCATGGCCTGGTTCCATCTCTTGATAGAGTCTACTTGCGTCTCCCATGGCATCTTCTGCACCTCATCAATGCTGAGCTTCTCAACACCCAGTCTGTACAGACTCTCTTCCAACACATTCTTCCTGACACTCACATATACCTGGCAGCACTTGTGCCGGAATCCAGCACTAATCATGCGTTGCGCTATGTTCTGTAAGTCTATGGCAACTTCTGTGGGAACTAGGTCCAATATAGCTGGTAAATCTCCTACAGGTTCTGCCACAGGGACATCATCATCCTCATTTCCAGAGCAGCTTTCTGGTACCTTCACCTCATTGTCCTGACTATTTGCAAAAGATCCTGCTGACAAACAATCTAGTAGCCAGTAAGGGTCAACAGATACACTATGCTGTTCAAGCATATGCCGGAACTCCTCTTCCAGTCTTGCCATAGCCAATTGCAGCAGGTTCTGCACTCTTTCCAGTATTTCTGGATCCTGATATTGAACAGTGAGTGACTCTAGCATGTTCTGAACCTTGTCAACAGCTCCAAGATATTCTTCTGCATCTTCAACTGGGCATTCAAATATCATGCTTTCTTGGGCTTGATCTGAGGAGGCTGCTTCCCAATAATTTATGACATCCTCTGCTCTATCAAGGCTAGATTTCCGGGCTTTTCTGCTTGGTCTTTGAGATGCAGAATTCAAATGTGGGCTTGTCTTTGAAGATGATGTACTTTCAAGGTCGTGAGACTCTTGCAAGCTTGTTGCCTCCAGCTTTCTGGAGTTGACATTCATGCTGGAAAAGCGGTGCTCAAAATGTGATAGGACTTGTCACATATCATTGTTGATTGTCGTTGTCATGCCTACGGGTTTTACAATCTGCTGTGCTGCAAATGGCACCTGCTCTTCGCCATCAGGTGCCGCCATAGTTCTCCAGGAAAAACGCACAATTTCTTGAACCCGCTTCCCTTTCTATTCCTCACCCATCTGAAGTAGAAAGTACAAGGAAGAAAAGCTCACATCTAAGAAAGAGAAGACCCTCATAAACCTCTTCCTAGTCGAAATACCTGGCCCTCATGACACCAAGTTAAAAAAAGTTCCGGGAGGGAAGTCTCACATAGTGCAAGGTCAAAGCCTTCCTGAATGCTTAAAAGCTATGAGAAGAAAAAACGGATTAGTAGTTTGGGTCTATTAGTAGTGAACTTTTGGACTTTCTTCTGCAATCTGCAGTTCAAGTATCAAAGCTTCCGCTAGAGAAAAGTATTTGCTGAATTATGGGGAGATAGACGCCAAAACCCGAAAAAGAAGAGACAGGGTTTAATATTTGATAGTGGGTTTTTGACAATTCTTCTCTATGCGAGACCATCTAGCCATCCAGCGGCAAGTAAGATGAGGAAATTGTGATCAAAACCTCCTGAGCCTTCCCTCTGGATCCTAGGAAGCGTAGAATTATAACACACACACACACACACACACACAAAGCTGCCGGAAAAGATAAGGACCCCGAGAGAAAGCAAAAAAAAACCTCAAATGAGACGATGAGCTCAAAAGCCCTTCCCCGCAGTTTGCAACGAGCAAGCGGAGCCACAGCACATTGAAACTTCAACCCAACTGCGTCCCTTTCGCCAAAATCTCACTCACTCAGGTCTGCGCACCACCCAAGATTCTTCTGTAACTCAAAATTGCAACTCGGCTTTGATGTCCACGCGCCTAACACCCACAACGCTTTCTCTCGTCAGTTTTCCAAATTTGGGTATTGTGTGATCACTGCACTGCACTGCGCTTGTGATGATGCTCCTCAAAACTCCCTGCCAAGCACAGATCCCGTTCTTATCCTCCTCCTCTCCTCTTCCTCGCCTCTCCTCTCCTCTCGCTTCTCTCCTTTGCCTTCACGAAGGTAGCTTGTTTTCTTCAGCTGCCCTATGCCCGTTTCTGCTGCCCTTTTCCCCCATATCTACCCCGCTGGTGAACAAAAGAGCCAAATATGCCATTTTATTTCTATTATTTTTTATTTCTATAAAAGTGTAGGAAAGTTTGCCATGACAGTAATAGAAAATCAAATGGCAAACTTTCCTACACTTTTATGAGTTCATAAAATTATGTAAATTCTATAAGTCAGGTTTTTCTCCTTGATTTTCTACTGTTTTAAGAGTTTTCCAATAATGCTAAATCGCCACCAATGCTAAATCTTTTCTTGGGATGATCACCACTAATGCTCCATCACCAAAAAATTATTATTATTTATATATATATATATTATAATAATAATAATAAGAAGTCCCCAGAGCCCCCAACGCTTCAACAACTTCCCAACTCTCTTTTTGTTGGGGTGATGATTAAATTATATGTACCCTAATCCCATATTATTAGTTCTAAAATTGAGAACGTGTTCATTATGAATGTGAGAAGAAGAGTCATGGAATGGGTGACTGAAGTCTGATATACCCTACCATTTGAGAAGAATCAACTTGCTTTAAAAGAACTCTTCAAAACAATTGAAGTGTGAATCCAACTTCAAAAACAGGTGTAATAGTACACATGCATGTGCAGATTATGGAAAAGACTTTGAATCAAATATATATTAATTCACTTGGTCTGTTTGTGACAGTGACTCCGGATGGACAGTGATCATGAACAGTTGTTTGAAAAGAAAAGTTTTTTTAAAAAATCAAAAACATCAACCAAACATTGTTGAAATAACACACCTGTGCATTATGCACAGGGTTCACACTAGTATCACAAATGTATTATATACATTTGCTTTGGAACACACACACACATATTCAAAGTCCTTTCCATAATCCAACTAACTTCAAAGCCTTTTCCATAATTCCAACTAACTTTAAACTTCACATACCTACTACACGGACACACACACACACACACATACATATATTTTGGTTGACTATTGGGTACATGCTTTGTTGGTACCACCATTCAATGTCAACTCAAATTTATCTGCCCCCTCCCCCACGGTCCACCCCCCACAAAATCCCTGGAAGCAAAATTAAATTAAATTAAATTAAATTAAATTGAAGTTGAAGGTTTCTGGTCTAGAATGCTTGATCTCCTTACCTCCCTCCCCTCCTCCGAAAATATTAATTAATTAATTAATTAATAAACAAATAAAGATTTTCCTAAGGAAAAGGTGTAAACGTTCAGGGTATGGATGGATGGAAATGATATATTTCTTGTCCTGATCATTTTCTATTGGTGACAACAAATCATTAATTTTATTTGCAGGCTTCAGGCTGACATTTTAAAAAAGTCTTTGTAATTATCATGTTGGAATTTTATTTTTTTTATGAAAGAAAAAGTTTTGTGGGCTTTTCATATCCTTTTACCCTACTCACCATTAAGGCTAGTGTGAATGGGGAACTAACATTTTCAACCTCTTGACTTCCTCTCCTTCTTCTTCATTACTTTATTATGTCAACATAGAGATGCAAGAATGGTGGTACACACTACTAACTTTGATAAAGTTATGCGGTGGTGTGGTCAAAAGAAGAAAACCCATGTATATAAAAATCAAGGACAAGAACCCATCCATCAAAGGTACAAGGTGAACGAGAGCACAAGTAAACACAACTCACAAATAAAACAAAAGCAAACAATCAACAAAAATAAGGTAAAAATCCTATTCAAATAGAACCCATGGCTACGAAAATGATGATCAACAAGAACAAAGAAGACCTATGATGACAAAAGAGCTATCGTGTACCACAAATCGGTTAGTGACAAAAGTGCACTAGCTATGATGTGTGGAAGAAATGAGGAGCCTCGCTCAAGTAAACCTATGACTACTACTAGCAACCGACTACCTATAAGAGTCGAACAAGTATGGTTAGGCTTTGACTCAAATGTGAACTAAGATATCATAGCACCTTGGCCAGTTCAACACGTGTTTGTTTGAATGATTAATTAATTTTGAGGATTCCATTTCAACAAATGATATATTCTCAAATGATATATATATATATATATATATATATATATATATATATATATATATATTCAGATTCCTTATTATCCTTCATGGGAAAGTAATAATAATAATAATAATAATAATCTGAAAATTTCAACAATTCTGTAATTAGTGTAAAACTGGCCCAGGTATTACAATATCCTCTGCATTGAAACCCTGCCCAATTTTTTGTTATTCAGACTTCAAAGTAAGAATTTATAGCTCAAAATTCATAATACAGCCCATATTGTGGAATGTTGTTCAACGGTTGTTCAAAAATCATGTCTAACTTCCAAATAACTTATTGATATATTGGGTGTGTAGGTATAGGTACCCTATTCATATACAAGAGAAAAGCATACATACCTTCTTGTTACTTGCAAAGTGCAATCTTGAATACACCTACATGACCTAGTTAAGGTCGGAAACACCAAATCCCTTCTGAACTTTTTAGTTAAGCAACTTGGACTGAAAATAACATTGGGATATTTAGCTTCTAAGATAACAAAGCTTGAAAGATGTATAA
>Ga0209611_10013858_pt1 | contig 10948 bp, 5 predicted proteins | sample S1TSphgellanicum_3_FD_187693 | JGI IMG/M metagenome (GOLD analysis project Ga0209611, IMG submission 187693) | Host-associated microbial communities from peat moss isolated from Minnesota, USA - S1T2_Fc - Sphagnum magellanicum MG (SPAdes) (version 2) | ecosystem: Host-associated > Plants > Peat...
TTTCACATGTTTTGTGCCCCTGTGAATGAGGGCGGTGCCTTACCCTACACAAAAATGTTGTGGGGTGTATGTATGTATGTGTGTGTATGTATGTATGTATGTGTATAATTTGAAGAATGTATATGGCTTTTGTGAATGAAAGGGAAAATGGCAGCAAATATGAATTGTTGTTCTAATTTTGGACCAAAGTGAACCAGCATCCACCAGTGCACCTGCTTTTTTTTTTGTTTAAAATTTATTTAATTATTATTTTTATTTTAAAAAAATAAAATAAAAAAAAAACAATTTTGTGACATATCCCAGGTGGTGGTGTTCATCCATTAAGCTGATTTAGTGAAATTTTGCTTTTAACAAACCATGCCAGGAATTTTTTTAAGTGACCTTAGTTTTTTTGGCTACCTACTTGAACCATATATAGGAATCTGGTGATTTTGTATGATTTTTAAGTTTTTTTTTTCCTCCCCCAAATTTTGGTGAATGTTTTCTCAACTAAAGAATCATACAAATTTGCAACCAAAGAAATTTTAATTTCACAACTTGAAATTTCATGAAAAGGAAAAAGGCTGCTTGAAGGACTATGGATCTTGAACATGAAGCACTTTCTTTTTTCATTTGCACCTATTCTTCTCCCGAAGCCAACCATGAATGTACTACCAGTGTAGTGCAATTCTGTTTTTTTTGTTAAACCTCTTGTCTTGATTTTGACATTTTATATTATTTGGAGGTTCTTCATATGCAGCTTTGAGCCTTGTTCTTCCGATTTCTAACTTTTCAGTTTGAGCTTAGTACTTCAGATTTCTAAACATTTCAAATCTAGTTCTGACACTTTTTTTCAAATTCAAAAACGTCAGGACCAAGTTCAAAAATCGAGGCCAATTTGATGTACACATTACACGCTTCCGAATGCATTGGTTATAAGGTATGGCAATGTCCTAAAGGGTTTCACAAGTTTAGGCAAAGGAAGGCTAATTGATCATCGCATTAAAAAGTTATCCCCCCACTTATTGTCATCCATGGTGAATCCAGGGCTAACCAGAGGTTAACTGGAGCAGCGTTGGTTCTGGTTTCATTCAAAATATGCCATGCAGGCCAGGCCATTTTAAAAACATTTTTTAATACTTTTAATACTTTTCAAAATGGTCATTTCCAAAATGGAATGAAGATTTTTTAAAAAATCAGATTTGGTTTGGATGGGATCTGGTTTGGAAAATGGTGAAATTGTTGCTTCTTTCGAATTCAACTGGCAATGGTACCACACTTTGAAGTAGCAATACTATATATTAATTCAATAAGTCTGTTTGTCTAAAGGCTATATCCAACTGACAGTTATTACTCAAGTGGCTCCAAACGGACAGTGATTTCATCGCAACGTTATTTGTAAGGTAGATAGTAGGTACCTACTAGCCTAGGTCACATAGCCTATTGAAGTCACAGGATCATCCTAGGTACCTACCACCCTACCCTAGACCGGACCAGATAGGACCCGGAGACAATCAGCCCGTCTCTCAAAAACAATGCCCGAGCTTGGCGCCCGGGCCACGGACAGTTGTTTGAAAAGAAAAGTTTTTTTAAAAAACCAAAAACATCAACCAAACATTGTTGAAATAACACACCTGTGCATTATGCATAAGGTTCACACTAGTATATTATATTTCAAGTCCACTCCCAATGAATGAATGGTCCACACCCAATAGCCACAACCTTTGGAATTAGACTCCCAATGACCTACACCAAATAGTAGTCAATCCACTATTAAAATTGAACAAATATTTGATTATGAATATGACAATATTTGTGTTCCTCCACAACACTAGCCGAACTAGAAAAAAGCTCTGGTGGATTAGTTGAAGGTTATTTAATATCAATTCAAGAATGTTACAATTGAAAGTAATGAGTTTATTTGCATTTTTTGAAAAAAATAATTAAACAAATAAATAAGAATTCAAAGTGATAGCTAATATAATGTATTGCTAGATATTTTGCAAAAAAAAATGAACACATAATAATTTTTAAAAATTGAAAAAAAAAAACCAAACAATGTGTCTTTTCATATGTAATTTAATAAAAAATATGTCTTTTCATAGCTCAAAACAATTAGAAAGCACAAATATACGTAACTTAAAGCCATAGACTCTGAATAAATCCAAAAGAGAAGACTGCCAGTCCTTTACAAGATAGGAGTACAACTGAAATGTGTTACCTGTCTCCAGTCCATCCATGTTGCAATGTGGACTGCTCTGTGCTTGGTTCACTGTGGCCTATCTCACAAGACAAGATGGTGATGCTTTGTGAAGCACTTTGTCTTTTCTCACTATATCCTCCTCCTGGCTTCTCTCCCTTGCAAAATGCCTCAATACCTGCAAGTTCTTTCCCTTTGTATTTTGACACACCTCACCAATGGAAATGTGCCTCCGATGATGCTTCAATGCAACTTTTGTTTTGCGAAAGGTGTGTCCATATGTGGAAGGTAATACAGCATGATAAAAATTTTAGGTATTTACGCTGGAGAAGGTGCCTTAGGGGACATGTGCCATGTCTTTCTTGGGTCTTGGCACTCAGGCTACCACCCTTTGGGCTCAACCCTTACCCCATGGGATGCCCTCAGGTACATGCCTTCCCCCTATACTTTCAATTTCACCCAAAAAAATTCAAAGATGTTTTGGAAATTTTTCGGGGGACATGGGATCTTGAAAAATAGAACAATTATTTTGACAGTGAATTGTTGAACTTGACATTGTACTTCAGTGGGACAGAATGCAAGGCACCATGCAGTTTACATGGGTGTTTAGTAAACCTAATTTTCATCCCCAGTTCAGGTCAATGAAAAAATGTGCACCTTCACAACATCAATCATTTTACATTCACAATTTCAAGTTCACACTCAGACTCTCTAGATAATATTTGAGCAATCACACAGGTGTTGGCTCCATGATCATAGATATACCAATACCCCTTGGCACCAGTATTACTGCTTTCCTTGCAAACTTTTGTCACATGCACATGATTTCTTTTATCAACAACAATTCTAAGCAATCAATGATGACCAAAGGTTTGCCTTTGCAAGCATTTTGGAAACCTTGCAACTGACTTTGGGCACATAGAAGCAATTTCAACCTGTATCATCCTCTTTGTGACACAATTAGCAAGGTTAACCACTTAGGTTGCAGGCTGTTAGCAGGTTAATGGTATTAATCAGGCTGTTCCAATCACCAGATATCATACCCATGCCCTCACTAGAACATCATCGGGGCCAATATTTGTCCCAACATCATTCATGGTTACCACCTTCATCAAAGCAATTGCTCCTTTCCTTTTCTTCTGACACCATGAAACTGGGCATGCAGAATCAGAATAAAAGCAATCACTACACTAAAAACAACAGTTCTACTGAGTTAAACATGAATTTCTTGGCATATCCACCTCAGGACTTCTGATGCTTGAGAAAAGCACCCCCTACAGCATCCTTTTCACCAATTATCACATTCCAAAAGATGTCCTTACAGACTAGCAATTACCTGAGAATTGAAAGGATTTCTAATCCTCTGCTGCAAAGTCTAGACCCAGTCATGAGTTTTCTCCAATGTGACACTTCTTGAGACAATGTTCTGCTTCTAGCTAATGCCCATTGGGCACCCAAATACCGTTTCCACTGATGTTCTCTTTCTCAGTCTCTATATCAACGTTGCCCATGGCAATCCGATACAAATACCGAGCATTGGCTGCTCCAGTGCTCCGGACCATACCTGAAAACACACCATCTTTCTTTGAAAGAAGTTGTTGTGGGGTATCCATTTCAACCACCTGGCCCGCGTCAAGAACTAGAATACGGTCACTGTCAATGATGGTATTGAGTCGATGGGCAATTGTGAGCATTGTGTATGACTTGAACTCCTCCCGAACAGTCTTCTGGATAAGGGCATCAGTACCCACATCCACAGCTGCTGTGGCTTCATCAAGAACCAAAATCTTTGATTTCTGCAATAAGGCTCGTGATAAGCTTAGTAGCTGCCTCTGACCGACACTAAAATTCTCACCCCCTTCATTTACTTCAGCTTCCAGTCCAAGATTGTTCCTCTGAACAACCTCCTTCAAATGAGCACGCTCTAAGGATTCCCACAAATCAGCGTCAGAGTGTTCACCAAAAGGGTCCAGATTAAAGCGGATCGTGCCCGAAAAAAGAACTGGGGTTTGTGGAATGATCCCAAGTTTCTCGCGCAGGTCAGAGAGGCCCATCCTTCTGATATCCAACCCATCAATCACAATTTGTCCACTTTCCACCTCAACTATACGGAAAAGAGTATTGATCATGCTTGATTTTCCTGCCCCTGTACGACCCACAATCCCTACCTTTTCCATTGAACTAATTTGAACTGATAGCCCATGCAGCACAGGGGGCAATTCTGGCCTATATCTCATGACAACATTCTTGAACTCAATGGCTCCAGCAGAAGGCCACCCAGGAGGGGGTCGGTAATCCTCCACAACAAGTGGAGCCTCTGGGGTTATATCAGTGTAGTTTCCCACCCTCTCCACTGCATTGAAGCTATTCTCTGCTATGCTGGCAAGGCGGAGAGCCGTTGTCATTAGCTGGGTGATGTTGAAAGCATAGCTCAAAAGAAGGCCCATGAGAGGAGCAAAGGCTGCTGGGTCAGTTGCACGGGCATTTCCCAACACAGCCAGTGTACCTGTCATCCAAATCATGAGGCCACCAAGAAATTCTAATCTGATACTAAGCCATCGGTTTGAACTCATGTTCACAAAATTGAAACGGGCATTCGTATCCATTGCTTTCCCATTCATAATTGCCATACGATCATAGACTTTATAAGCCCGGATACTAGCAAGCCCATTCAGAGCCTCTCCAAATTGGGCATAAACAGGAGACCGGGTAATTGAATCGAGGCGTTTCACCTCCCTGGCTGTGCTCTGATAGTAAAGGTAGGCGTAATAAAATGCCAATAGCAAAGGCAAAATGGCCCATAAAGAAAGTGTACTCACAAACCCAATCAAGAGAAAAGTGGAGGTGAGCTGGAAAATTGCTACCAAAAACATATTGGCAGATATGGCTACACTACGGTCAATGTCTCCTGTGTCTTTAGCAAAACGGTTGATGATTCTCCCAACTGGATTAGAATGAAAGAATGACATTGGAGCTCTGAGCATTGCCCCCAACATCCCATTGTGTAGACGTTGTGCTGCTGCAAGGCTTGAAAATACGAGCCAAAAGGAATTTGCAAGACTTACAGAAACCTGACAGAGTGCAAGAATTGCATATACAAAGAGATAGTAAAGGGGCCCATGGGTTTTTGGCTTGGTTTTATCTGTCCAGATGGAAAGCCAGCCACTTGTGGAAAGCCGCATGACTTCAACCATTACATAGCAGAGGAAGAGTACTCCCACAACCCATGCACCACCAAGAGCCACCTTATACCTCAAGAGAACCTTCCGTGAAACAATTCCTGTTTCTCTTTCCTCTTGCTTTATGAGAAATGCCTTGGGACTTTTCTCCTTCCCTTTCTCTTTGGCACTCTTTGACCTAGACCTCTGCTTCAGCAATGGGGGCACTTTTACGTCCAGATCCCCGTCAGTTGAACCATCAATCCCTGTAACAACAAGTAAGAACAGTAAGTGGACTACAGTTATCGGCATCACTAGTAATCAGCAATCAGGATGCATTTCCAGATGAAATATATGCCAAGAAAACGAATCAATCAACAACCCAAGAGGAGAAGCAGAAAAGCAGGCTCTCCATGTGTCCATACATACCATTTATCATTTCACCTCCATCGTCAGTATCATCATCAGAAGCATTCTCCAAGGTTCCAGCTTTTTCCATCAGCTGCTTAAAAAGAGGACCATTGACCAACAAGTCATCATATGTACCCTGTTCCTTGATTTGTCCTTGATGAACCAAAATAATTCTATCAACATGTGATAAAAAATGGAGCTGGTTTGTTACTAGAACACGCGTCTTTCCCTTCAGCTCCTGCTGAAGACATTTCTCAAAGACCTCCTGGCCAACATGTGCATCCAGAGCACTCAGTGGATCATCAAAAAGGAAGACATCAGCATTGGCATAAATAGCTCGTGCTATAGACACACGCTGTTTCTGCCCACCACTTATATTCACCCCACGCTCTCCAATTTCAGTCAAGTCCCCATTTGGAAACAAAGTCAGATCCCGAACAAGAGCACTTGCTTGAATAGCCCGGTTGTAGCGCTCAGAATCATATGAAGAGCCAAAGAGTATGTTGTCACGTACAGTTGCATTGAAAATCCATGATACTTGGGGTACATATGCCACCGTACCCCGGAGCATAGCCTGGCCTCCAGAAACTGCAGGGATCTCTCCAAGGAAAGCTGAAAGAATAGATGTTTTGCCCTCCCCAGTGCTTCCCACAATTGCCACCAAGCTTCCAACTTTGACCTCAACATTTATGTTGGACAAAGTTGGGTTTGCTGCATTTTGCTCCCAGGAGAATGTCCCATTTTTTATTGAAATTGCTGGGACCCCAGATTCTAGAGGAGGGTTTGCATGCAAAACATGTTCTTCAGCTAGGAGCAAATCTTGCAGTCTCTTCAATGACACATTAGCATTAGCTACTGCAGTGATAAGATTAGGAAGCATGAAAAGTGGAAATCGTAGTACTGCAAAGAGAGAGAGGGAAGTGAAGGCCTTTGCTGGAGTTAAGATCCCACCAAGAATGGTGTAGAATCCAAATGCAATTACTGTCACCAACACAGGCACAGCATTAAGAAGAAATGAATTGATTGCTGCGAGCAACTGTGCTTTGCGGAACCAACTGATTTCTTCATCTCGAACAGCAAGGACTTTAGCTCTGACGCTTTTCTCCCAAGCATAACACTTCACAATGTCCATCGCTGGGAGAAATTCATTCATAAGACCTATCCGTTTGTCCGTGCGCTGTAACCCTTCCTTCTGAAGGTCCCGCAACCGTCTTATGATGAAAGTCTGAGTAGGAAACAATACAAGGAGCACCATTGATGCAAAAACTGATGCTATGCCCAGCTGTCGATACAAAAGTGTCATTGCAACAATAATTCGCACCGGGGCAGACCAGAGCGCATGCAGCTGCTGGCAGATTTGTTGAAGAGCTTCAACGTCAGTGGTCATAAGATTGGTAATCTTTCCTGCTGTAAACCCCTTGCGACCTGCTTGAGTTAAGCGAAGGGACTTCCGGAAAACTGCTGCAACCAGAGTTACACGAGTGCGGAGCCCAACTCGCATCACATTTTGAAAATATTGGCCCTCACAAAGCACTCCTAACATCAGGCCAACAAAGATAGAAGCAGCATACACATATCCTTTCCAAACAGGCTCCCGATTTTGCATTGCCTCCAGAAGAAAGCTCAAGAAAACAGGGCCCACAAATTGAGCAGCATCATTCCCAATCTTGAAAAATCCACCAAGCCAGAAGCGAGCACCCAGGCTTCTATTCAAAGCACGTAAGAGCCATGGGTTAGGTCGTGTCCGCTCTTCATCCCAGTACCGCTGAAAATTTGAGTAAAGCTGTTCTGTTTTATCCCAGGTATCAAGCTGCCAAATATCTTTCTCCCCAATAGGCCTCTTATACCCTAAAGCCATCAATGGGTTCAACCAGTCAAACAAAAGAAAGGAAATGATATTGCTCTTGCGCTCTGGGCAAACCTCTTGTTCTCCAGCCAGAGGCTCATACTCTGAAGATTCATGAGCATTGTTGATGGGAATGGCTATGTAATCATCAGTCTGGTCAACTAAGACTGGGAAGTAGAACAGGTAAAAGATGCAAAACATAGCAGAAAAGGCATATTCAGCTAGGATGACCCTTATCACAATCTCTTCATAGTGATCCTTGAGAGCCAGTACATACTCAAGCATGGTTGTCTGTGCAACAATCACATAAAAGGTGGCAAATCGCACATACCATACCAAATCCTTTGTGTAGCTCTTGAGTTCTAAACACAGCATGACCACAACTGATGTCCATGTTGCACTGGACACCACCAGTGCTGATACCTGCAAGTATCACATACACACATTTTCAGAAATCTAGAATCCTCATAGTCTCACTCATTCCTAACCCACTACCAAAAATGGATGTTGCAGACGAAACCAATCTATCATGTATCCACATTAAAGCATATGAATCCCAAGACTGTTTTAAGTACTGTTAAGATTTGGAATAAGACTTACAGAGATGTATCTATCTCTTGTTCTCTAATGATCCACAATTTTCAAAGGAATCTGTCAAGAATTTTGGCACAGATTGGATGTCTGGATATGGAAAATGTACTGAACTTTTGCACATGTGAAGAGGTGATGATGCTATCTTCTGTGAGAATGAAAAAGAAAGCACAAACCATAGTCATGATAATATTGTTTTTCCTTCTGTCATCAGAGAAAAATAAGTGGAATTCTTTCTCTCTAATGACAGAAGAAAACTATGGAAATCAAAGATTCAATGCTGGCATAGGTTCTTGTGTTCAAGAGCACAGATTTATCAAGAAATGCTTGCTGCTGCCACCAGGCGGCAGAGATGCTAGGACTGTGTGCAACTCTCTTTTATGTTTTGTATCTTTCTTGTAGAGACAAACACACAATCAATATGGCATCATCCCAGGCATTTCGTTCTCTACGAGACAAGCAAGCATCTATCTACAACACTGAATGAATGTGAAGAAGATGCTATACCTCAAAGGGAGGCATGGAAGTGTCACCGCCATCCAGATTGACAGCAGAGACGCCGAGCACGATTTGCAAAACGGGTGCAACTGCACAGAAGGCAGCCAACAGGAGGCCGATACAATGGCCGGCGGGCTTCTGCACTTTGAACCTGAGAGATGATGAGCGTGCATGATAACCACAGAGGCCACGGATGCGGTACAAAACGAACAGAAGCAGCGCGACGTTGGAGAGCGAAACGACAATGGAGTCAACCAAACAAGGAGTGTAAGCGCCGAATCCGGAGGCAAGCTTTGTTTCCCATACTCCTCCCGTTACTGGACGACAAAACGAAGATAAGAGCGAAGAATCACCGTCCGCCATTTCTCCAAAAGTTTTACACTTCGTCCGACCGCACTCCCGCGCCCGCCCACCCGCTCGCCTGCCTCCTCCTCTCCAATTGTTATTCCCTCAGAAGAAGAGACTCTTCACAACAACCGCTCTTCTTCATCTCTCCATTCTCATTTTCCTCGTCCCTTGACACTGCGCACGTCCAGAGCAAAAACAACCACGACAACAATTATCCTCTTCAGAACAAGACACCAACAAAATCTCCAAAAAAAATCCTCACAAAGCATTTTTCGTTTTTATTTCCCCCGTCACCATAAGATGATCTGCGCAAAAGCTTCAAATCCAAAAAAATAAAGTAAAAAATCCAAATCCTCTTCTCTCCAAGTACTTACACAGAAAACAATCCCTCATCGTCGTCTCTTCCGAATTCTTCTTTCTCCGCCTTCAGTCAGACTCTCTCCACTTTTGCGCTGCTGGAGTACTTATAGTACCATGCTCTCTATGCCAATCTGCAGGTCCTGAAATTAGGTCGTCCTGGACATTTTCGAACTCGGCGAAAATTGAAACGGCAAACCTTTGCCCGCTCCCTCCCTCTCTCTCTCTCTCTCTCTCTCTCTCTCTCTTCCCCACCCCCTCCCCCGCGCCACCACCCCCTCCACACAAGAACTCTTGTCCTCAGAAGTGCTGATTAGCACATTAATTGCTAATTCTGATTAGAGTACTATTATCCGATTAGCACATAATCCCTCATTTTGATTAGCCCATTAGTTTCTGATTAGCCAATAATCCCTCACTCTTGATTAGCCCACTAGTTTCCGATGAGCCAATAATCCCTCATTTTGATTAGCCCATTAGTATCCGATTAGCCAATAATCCCTCATTTTGATTAGCCCATGAGTTTCTGATTAGCCATTCTAATTATTCATTCTGATTAGCACATGTATCATATGTATTAGCATGTAATTTTCTTAAGTTTGATTATTAGTTAGGACATATTATTATTATCTCATTAGCAATATAACGGTTAATTAATTTTTTTTGTATAACATGCTGCACGATTTATAGCACATAAATTGCTAATTTTGATTAGTATAGTACCAAATTTTGATTAGTGTAGTACCAAATTTTGATTAGTGTAGTCCAACTTTTGATTAGTGTAATCCAAATTTTGATTAGTGTATTCCAAATTTGGATTATGCTGTTTAAGCTGGGGGGGAGGAAGCTTCCGTGCATCATCTGGAAATCAACCGTAACCGTCCCTTTTCTTTCTGGTAGACTGTCGGGTACACATGACACTTTTTGATGATTACCTTTTCTTCAATTTTTTTTGTGTGGTGCTAAGTAAATTAGGCTCATAACCAGTTCTCAAGCGACGTGGCAGCACACCACTGGATGGTCTGTATAAATTATTTAACTCATAACTCGTATGTATGTTTATGCACATAATTTTGTTCGTCACTCATGCATGCGGCTCAACACTTATGCGGCTCAATTATATGCAATATAACCTGCAGCTGCAGCAGCCCCTCTCTCGCAGGTTACCTAGTCCTAAGTAGCTTGGTACATCCATAAAATAAAGATTTTTTTAAATTTTAATTTAATTAATCTGTTAAATTTTATTAAATAAAAAATTTTAAATTTTTTAACACACTCTATTTTTAATAAACAAGTAATTTGTGAGAGAGTGTGTCCATTTGGTGGGTGAAATTCTAAACAGATCAGATCACTTTGGTCAAAAAAAAAAAGGGGGTCTTCGGGTAATGGATATAATACCAAATTTCATGACCATTTTCCCCAGAAACTTCCCCAGCCATAATGGACTGATTTTGAGAAGGGAAGGAGCGCGAGAACTTTCCCCCAAACATAGAAAGGAAGCCAACACTACTTCTTCTTCTTCTCCTTTTGGATTTGTCTTCTTTTGCTTGATGAGGGGGG
>Ga0209611_10013859_pt1 | contig 10948 bp, 6 predicted proteins | sample S1TSphgellanicum_3_FD_187693 | JGI IMG/M metagenome (GOLD analysis project Ga0209611, IMG submission 187693) | Host-associated microbial communities from peat moss isolated from Minnesota, USA - S1T2_Fc - Sphagnum magellanicum MG (SPAdes) (version 2) | ecosystem: Host-associated > Plants > Peat...
TTTCAATCCAATACCTTTTTCATCTAGATTTAGTAAATTCTACATTCAAAAAATATTTTTGAGTAAGTTCGTTCGATGTAGCACTAATCAATCTAACCCTAATATATAAGAATTGTTAAAAGAGGGGGAAGGAGCAAAACCAAGTAAAGAAAATACAGCCAAAAATCTAGAAGAGATTCTTTTATTTTTCAATTTCTTCTCTGAGTACAAAGGAAGACAAGCTTCATTGCAAAAAGGGGAAGTGACATGCCTTTCTAGGCAAACCCTCAAGTGTTGGGGCTCGCCTAGTTGATGCCCAAGTCTAGACCACCATAGGGTGGCCCCCCTAGTGGCTTAGGTTACGAGTCTTAGTGTTGGGCTGAGTTTGACTCTTGGTTTGACATTCGTATGAGTTGCATAGGTGTTGATGAATGAGGGTTTGAAGAAGGGGGCTTAAGATGTTGACCTTGATGCATCAAGTCCTTGAACTAAATGAAGTATGCAGTTAGGCCAAAAGATAGGAGATGGTAATCCCAAGTGACAAGGCCTTGAACTGCTTGGGAAGTTTGCAACATGTATTAGTCCACCCATCTAGAGGTTGGGGTTAGCCCATGAGATTGAAGTAAGCTTGAATGCCAAAGCTTCACCAAGTGCATGGTTTAAAGACGTGGTCAATAAGGGATCAATCACCAAACCAATTCCAATAGCCCAAACACAATGGAGACAAGATATTGTATTCCTAAAAGTTCTAATGATGAAGATGGTGGCACATGTGAAATCCAATGCTTTTGTTTCAAGGAAAATTAAGGAATGAAAGAATTCATTGTCTTCTATCTCAAATCTTAATTTAATATGTATTTGTGGAGTTACATTTTTAGGCCCCCAAATGAAGCAATGTTGAATATTTTGGGAAGCCACTTGTTTTAGGTAGTTGGTGGAAACCATTATAGGGTTTCAAGTCAAATCAATTCTAATGGTTACATTAATGACAAAAACATACATTCAAGCAATTGAACCATGGGGTGTTCAAGAAATGTTTGATCCTTAACATGGGGAGGTTGAGCTCAAAGTTAACTTACTATAATAATTTGTGCTAGTTGATATAATTTTCAAGCATGTGGGGGTGTCAACTTCCAATAATGCACTAGTGACATAAAAAGGGGTGTTTTGTTCCATTTTTGGAACAAAGGCACCAAATAGTTTGATGGAGATAACAATGGTGGTGTATTAGGCACCATTGTTTTCAATCAAAACATTAATTATTCCCAATATTCAACCGATAGAAATGTTTCATCTAATTGTCACATTAGTGAGGGTAGGGAACACCATGGATGGTGGTTACATCAAATGAAGATATGATTCTAACCATGGTCCCATATATTACATTCCATGTTAACCAAACAAATATTTTAAAGTATTGAAAATCTTGGCATGTAGTTGTTGCTAACTCCAAATATGTCCATGTCATTAATAGGGCATGTGTTGTGCCTAGTGTGGTTATAGTAGATAATGAGGAGGGGTTTTCCAATTGAGGGGGGCCATTAGCACGATGGTATACCCCAAAAGATCATGCTAGATTCAAATGTTCAACCCCTATGTTAATACCACCTTCTAGGGCCCAACAAGTTCCAACTTTCAGTGGAAAAATTAACTTGTCAAGAATAATTCAAAAATTAAAAAAATAACAATTAAGTTTAACAACTTGGGACCAAATGTCCCAACAACAAAATTGTTATAGAAAATAGGGTGATAGTTTATATCTCTAGAATTCTAGAAAGGATGTATCACTTGAAGAACAACTCAAAAATTGAATAGAGGGAAAAATCATTGCTACAAACATTATCATTGCTATTGCTAGTGTTTTGTTAACTACCTAGATCAACTATTATTTATCATAGTTATGACATTCTTGGTGCGAGAATGTTATGGAAGCCCAAAGAAGCAAGAATTTTAAAGAATTTTAAAAAAATTTATAAATCAACCAGTGTAATTTGGTAAACATTCGCGGGTAAAGAATGTTATGACAAGGTGCTAAATGAAGAATTTTAAAGAATTTTAATGTGCAAAATGAAGAATGTCATAACTATGTTATTTATTGATTTGTAAAGTTGCAAAAATGTTTCCATCATTACAAAAGGTCATTTACCTTGTTGCAACTCTAATTCCAACCCACCTATGGGTAGTTTACCCTCCTATAATCCTATATCCAAGAGAGAATATATTTGTTTTCTACTACATTTCATGAAAAAAAACTAAAAGATATATGCATGATGTATCCACATAACCATTTAAATTCTTTATTCCAAATACACCCATACATCAAGAGGTTTTTCACAAGCTACAACCCTTCTTAAAACCTCATCTATCTTTTTTTCCAACCTTTACTCCAAAACCATACACCAAATAATGAACAAGGGGAACCCCCATAAGGGATTTCCACCCATGACCTCAAACCACATCCATTCCTATTTTCTTGCCTACATCATAATTTTTTTCAAAGTTAATTTAAGTGAAGTGGCAAAGTAGTACCACTTCCCACATTTTAAAGTCATCAGATCGAGTAATTTCACTACCTAGGTAACTAGTGAGCAATAAACAACCATCACCTAATAGGGTGCAATCATGCTAATTGTCGCCCACTTAAGTGATTGCTTTTTGAAGAATATTTTTGAAATATTCTTCAAAAATTCTTCAAAAATTCTTTTTAAATATATTTTCAAAATTTTGTACTATTTTTTTGAGGTTTGTGTTAAACATTTGCCGAAAATATGTCATTTAATTTTTTTCCCAAGTCCATTTACAAGTCTTTTTATTGTTTAAAAATAGTGGTCACATGGATATTACACTATTTTTGAAGGTCCAAATGTTAGTGAAATAATTTCATATTTTGGACATTTGTAAAGTAAGATCCTAAATTTGATCATGTGCAAAAAAAATTATTTATTTTCAAATTAATTTTTTTTTAAAAAATTGGTGTAAAAAACAGAAAATTAAACAATGGTTATGATTGCTTTTGCTCCTCTTAGCATGATTACACCCATCATCAATGACAAAAAGTTATTGAAATATTTTCTAAATCTATTAGCTAAAAGTTTATTTGTTCGTTAACACCTTGATGTTGAGCAAAGTGATAATAAAAGGTTTTAGATTAAACAATGTCGATTTTGAACCATGTTCATACCACTTCTTGACATCAACAGATGGGTTAGAGAAAGTTGGAAATTAACCAAACATGAGGTTGTGAATAAAATTAACCCTAACAAACCAACAAACTATACCACATTGTGGGCCTAACACAAAGGTTGTGCATGTTACATCCTATGACATTGTGTTTGGAAACACAATTTTATACCCCTTAAAGGTTACTTTGGATTTTTGGGAGGAAAACATATATTACAAACCAAGACATGGCAAATAGGAAACAACGATAAGTTTGTATTATTAATGAGGTTTATTGAGAGGCATCTAAAAAATTTGGGTAAATCAACTATGTTGATTGGATTTTTCCTTTTGCATCATTTTTGGTTATTGAAAGGTAACAATCATGATTAGGATGAACCCCCTAATGGTGAATTGGCAATGTCAAGGGTTGATGGGATGCCACTCATCTAGGAGTTGGCATTGGATCCCATGCCACAATGGGGCACATTATTGGACTTGCAAGCATTGGCTAATCATTACATTCAGGTTTCACACACTTTACCATCACCAAACCCACATATATTTGTGAATGTTAATAATGGGCCTATAAAATTGAACCCATTGGATACCAAAGGTTATTCAATGGGATATGGTTACTAAAGTTGTTAGGGGCATTAGTTTCGGTTTAATCACAATATTAAAATGTGGCATTCAAATTTGAGGATACCATTATGTGGAGAGGGATTCACAAATTAAGTAAGCCTCCATGTGTCATGTCATGATAATTTTACAATGATATCCCAACTTGTTGCTAACATTAACAAGATAAAGTTATCAACATTCCTTACCAATTAACATGACATTGTAATTTGAGTAAGATTGGGCCAATTGATCTAATCATTTTAAAATGCCCATACTAGGGACACAAGTTGGTATTGGCCACATACTTTTAGACCCCATATTAGGATTATTCTAGGAATTGGTTTAACATTTGTGGGCAATACAAATGTTGGAAAAGGTTCCTCCATTGGGAAATTTTTGATAGTTGTTATGGTGGCATGGCACTAGATTCGAGTTTGATCAACAAGCTAGTGCAAGTGGATGTTGCAACAGTCGTATCATGTGTCCATCATTTTCAATGGCTATGAGTTAATTTAGCACCACCAAACGTGATCTAGTAAACATATTAGCTCATTTTGAGATCACCCACATGCTTGGTGGATTCCATATTGGATCCATGATAATAATCATGTGTAATTTATCATGATGACCGGCCACCTTTGGCTATGGTTAATAAGGTTGGACTTCCATGAACATCCATATTGATCTTTATAAGTTTTGAACATTTTGGGATGGAGGTTCAAATATGGTGTGGGATTCCAATTCATCTAGTATGGAGGAATCTAATTTGAATAAAAAGGAAAAGGCCATGGGGTTTTGCACTGACAACATAATTTTCACTATTATTTTTTAAAGAACCCACATGCAAATTTTAAGGTAGGTCATGGACTTTAATACCTCGCATGAATTTCCAATTTGGCATTGGTGAAACAAAAACATTTTGCTCAATCATACCCACCTATTCCACTACATCCTTCACATGTTGCACCTCAAGATGGGACAACGTTATTGGTGCAAGGGGGGGTTGATGTTACAATAAGTCAAATTGTACATCTTTGGTAATTATGGGATCAATATTTTATACATGTTGGATAAGAGGTTTGTAATGTGGGGGTGTTGAATCAATTAAACATCTTTTCACATTTTATGTAATAATGATAAACCAAACCTTCAACCTCAAATGATAAGGATATTTTGTCCCCTCAACCCAAAGATGTGAATTGAATATTGGTTGAAGTTGAAGTTTGGGAAATACAACTTCTATTGTAGAATTAAATTAAAAGTTTTGCATTCAATTTGAAAAAATTAGGTCAATTGAAAGGACAAGAGGTCCACATCATACTTGAAGATGATAATCTAAATTTCAAGCAACCTTATAAGCTTTGTGAGATGAAGGGACCTTCAGGGAAAACCTTGAACAACAAATTTGTTGGAGGTTAATTTGGTATATTGATCAGGGGTGAATATGCCTTAGCAATAGTGCTATCAACCAATATTAAAAAAATTGGCGATTGGACAAAACATCACATATGTGGAGATTATAGGTCGATGAACAAGTGGATGCATTTAAAAAAATATGTCATGCCCCTACTGGAAGAAATCCTTAACACCTTTGTTAGGCCAATGTTTTTTCACTTCAAGTGGATTTGAATTCTAGCTATCATTAGCTGTCATTGAAAAAAATTGATCACGATATCAAGATGACATTTTGGGGGATTGATCTTAATGGGAAGGGGTTATTTGTACCAGTGGTGGTTTTTGCCATTTGGTTTTAAAAATGCCCTTGCAAAATTCTAAAGGCTATAGATCAAGTTTTAAATATCTTTATATTTTCCAATTGCAACTTTGATAATATTATTTTTTTAACCTAACTTTAAAATCATATGCATCATATGCAAAAGGTGTTTGATTAAATTAATGAATATAACCTTAAGTTGCGTCTTGGCAAATGTTGATTTTTCCAACCTCAAGTGGAATACGTAGGCCACATGATTTATCCTAGTAAATTAAAAATTCAAAAGCTCAAGGTTGAAACCATCTCACAAATGCCCCAACAATTGAATGTTAGTTGGTTATAAGCCTTCTTGGGCTTGTGTAATTATTATTGAATGTTTGTTAGAGACTTTAATAACATTGTTAAACCTTTACAAAAATTGACCAAGAATACATATGGGGTGAAACACAAAACTAGTCCTTTTGTGAATTAGAGGCATGCCTTACTTCAACTTTCAATTTGCAATGACTCATACAAAGATGACCCCTTTAGCTACACATTGATTATAATATTTTAAAATTAGAGGTTGTGCTTATGCAACTTGATAATGGTCAAAATTTTGTGGTGGCATATGTTAATAGGTCCAAAAACAAGGTGGAAGCAAAATATGACTTATATGCATGTGAATGCTTTGTTTGGGTGGTTTCATCATTTATGTGTTATTTTAATGGTAACCCATTCACTTTGGCTATAGACCAACCTTTGAAATTCATTATGGAATTAGAATAATTCACATGAAAGTTAGCCATGTGGGCATTTATCCTACATGAGTATGATAGCCATTTGGGCATTTTAACATAATTCATAGGACTAATAAGGTTAACTAGGATGTTGATGGGTTGAGTTGGAACCTAAATTCCAACGAGGAGCACACCGATGAAGCTTATTAGCATGGTGATACAGATTTGGAAACAATACTAGAATGGCATGCTTTTACATACCTATGCACCATGTTTGGATGCTCGAAGAATATACCCCATATTAACATAGGTAATGGGCATTTTTGTGATATGGACATTGAACTGAAGGGACATACACAAGGATGCACGTGTTATTACATATTTGTAAACATGTGAAATCCAACATGGGTTGACACCCAAGGGGCATGACTAATTTGTGCATAAGGCCAAATAATTCAAATTGAAAGGTAATTCCTTTTTATGGGTATGGATGGATGGATGAATGCAGGCCAATTCCTTGTTGAGAATAATGTGAAGGCCTTGTATGGCATGTTCATGAAAAGTTGGGTGATTTTGGGAATCAATGGAGTTATGACTTACTAAACATAATATTGGTGGCGAGGGATACAACTGCATGTTCAACATTTTGTTTTTCAATGTGTGTTATGCAATTGAATGTAGGTGTTATTCAATTACACCTCATTTATATCCATTGCCCATCATGGGTTTGGGTTATTGACAAAATTTGGGCTTTGTCAACCCATTGAATATAATAATGTGACATAATCAATATGTTTTGGTTATGATTGAACATTTTTTGAAGTGACTAAAGTTCATGTCATTATTGAATCATAGTAATGAAAGAATTACCTATGCATTTTTAGACATGATGTCCAACAAGTTTGGCATGTTAATTGAAACATTCATTAATGAAAATATGAAATTCCATGGGGAGTTCCAAGAGTTGTGCGAAAACTGATTAATCATTGTAGGACTTTATGATACCATCTTGAGGCAACCACGTTAACTGAACAAATGGTGTGAATGTTGAAACAAAGTTTACAAAAAAAATTTGGCTTCAAAAAGGTTATACTAGACATAAGGACCTACAACTACCATGGTTAACTATGGGATATAGGTTCAATTATTAAACTTCTCTTATGTTATTTTGACCATATTTTATATTATTTGGCCATGAGCCCAAATTACCAACCCAATTTGATGATATGTGATGGTAATAATCAATTTGGATAATTTAAAGGTGTGGTTTCAAACATGTGAACAACAAGTAACATTGTTTTGATTGACAATTATTGATGCCTATGGGAATTTGACATTTTTTCTCAACATTGGGGTATGTTGCATTATGCCACTATTTGAAGTTGTGATTATTGGCCTCAAGTTGGGAAATTATGTGTACATGCAATAAACAACAGTAATTACTTTGAATGTGACTACAAGGCACATGATTTTGTGAGTATGAAAGGTGCTACCTTTCAAAGTGTTATTGTTGGAGGGGTGGGATGGTCCAACATGGAAGGACCACATGTGTATTTGTGCACCATGTCATCTTTTGCATGTTGATGGCCAAGTCGATTCATATTTGGCAATTGTTCCTATTGTATTACATCATATGTTGTGTGGGCAATTTACTAAAGCTACCATTATGTTGATTTGTGATTGGTGTTTCAAAGGTTAGCATATGAAATGATATACACCACCATTAGAAAAATATTGGTCAAAAAATAGTTTTGCCCTTAGTTCACAATGTAGATTTAAGTAGTTATTCCTTTAGTTAAATGATGGGAATATCCTAAATTTTTTCTCATGATAGTTCACATTTGACTAAATATTTGAAAGAATTATAATTAAACAATTAATGATGGGACTCACATTTGCACTCAACCTATTGATCCTTTTACCTTAGAATTGACTCATTCATCGATGATGGATTTACATAAGGGATTTCCTATATGTCTATTTGACTTAAAAGGACCTTAACCCTTGATAAGAGGGCGATTAGAAGGTGAGGTGTCATTTATGGTGATTTATGTTATTTGGTTTATGTGTGTGTGAACAACAATAGTTGTAGGTATTGCTATGGTAGCACATGATAACAAAAATGATCCATTCGGTTAAAATAATGTTCATTATGCCCTTTAAATTAATGGAACTAAGTATTTTTTTCTTTTGTTCTAAACAACAATATATCCATTTGATTCAAATTCATGTCACAAATTCACTTCCTAACCATAGATAATTCTTGATCATAATCCTAACAATTTTTATTGTGTTATTATACTTAGTCCACATTGATAAAAAAAATACCACAAGATTGATAAATTTGTTTTCGACAATGAATGTTTTTTTGTTAATGAGATCTTACTAATTTATTCAATACTTTAATTTTTGTTTATATCTTGTTTAGAATGAACTTATCAAGATTTAGTGTATTAAAACATAGATGAAAAGGTCTTCAAGAGCTCGGACAAATTCGTCTTATGTCCAAATATAAACAAAATGCCAAATCCATTTTGATTGAATTCCTTCAAGGCTTTGCCCATATGCTAGACTTTTGTTATCAATTATTTCCAACCTAATGCTACCTTGAACCTTTGAAGTGAATGGATCATCTTATCCTTAAGAGAAGTTCTATTTATTTAAACTTGACCCATGTAGTTGCACGAGACATTTTTTAGTTGCATGGTACAAGTTGAAATGGGCACAATTTTTCTTAATGTATTAATAATTTGCTCTTCCCTTGTGATGATGAATAATGTATCATTTACATATTGAAAGATCATCCATTGGTTAGCCTTGTTGGGTAGCATGATTTCCTTGATTTTTTTTTCCTCCACAACTTTAAAAACTAGTACATCGTGTTAAGAGTTTTTTATTTGTAACATGTTTACATCCTAGCTATTGTACCTTAATTAAGGTAAATTAGCTTGAAACCAATTTCAATGTGATGTGGTTTTAAATATTTAATCTATAAGATATGATCCCAAGTTGTGTGACTTCAAATCACTTTTGATGATTTAAGATTTTAGTACAATGCCTTTTTTATTTTATAAGTTTTTCAGTGTTTCATGTGAGTTTTTCTTGCATTTGGTTTGTGTGATATTCATTTTGTTTTATAGGCTTGGATTCATGTATTGTTGCAAGTGAGTTTTATTTGGTTTGGATGTGTCGTATGTGTGTTGACAATGATGATTATAGGTGTTGACATAAAAACACGCAACAATTGAAAACTTTTCCAACCAAAATGAAAAACATGGAATTATAAAGCATCTTTGTCAAAGTCCTTTCCAAATTTGAAAAGTTGACGATGGAATGCTATTAACATTCACAATTGGTTATGCTCCAAAAAATGCAAATCATGCATATGAACTTCCTTGCCATCTGAAAAGCCTCTGTAGCTCTAAACAAAAAATCCAAATTTTTTTGTCATATGCTTTTGCAAAATCAAGTTTGAATAACACTACATTTGGTTTCATTCAATTGGCCTAATTCAACAATTCATGTAGAAGGAAAACATATCTAGGATTAAAAAAGAAAAGAAAAAATCAATCTCATAAAGACGAATTATATCTATCAAAATTGGTTGAAGTTTATGCTAGAGGGTTTTTTTTTATTGCTTATACTTCACATTAAGCAAGGTTATAAGTCTCCAATTTGATAGATAATTCACCGTTCTTGTTTTAAGTATGAAGGCGCCATATAAGACTTTTTGTGGAGCCTTTCAGTACAATCTATCACGACTTGGCGCCTTGTCTCATGCTATAATTTGGGCCGCCACTAACATTAATTCATCCTTGGCGATTGGGGCTATCAATTTGTCATTCATAAGATTAGAGAACTATAAAGGTGAAGAATCCAAAATCCCCATCCTCAATGTCTTGTTGCCTACATATTCTTCTATCAAGTCGTATAGATGAGATTTTAAGACTTTGATTTGCACAAGTGCATATCTAAAACATCCAATCTTTAATGCATGCTTAAGAGCAGGTCCACCCACACTACTTATTTGAACCTCTACTAATGTTCATCGCATCCAATATAGAGTGTTAATTGTTTCCCCCATAAACATGAAAAATTGAACAATATAAAGTAGTAAACCTATTGTGGGTGAATGAACAATTGACTAGGGATGGATGATGGGTGGATAGGAAACACTTTTTTTCATCAGGTTAAGAGTTCCCTAGCTAACCATGGTAACATAAATCAGTTGCTATATTCACCCCTTACTTCTAACAACACAAATTAGCCCTTTTTACCTAGTAGTTACTAACCATCTAAATGCATATACACTAAGTAGCCACTTATTGTCCTACCTACAAACCCACCACCTACATACAAGACCCTACATACAGGACCTACATACATATCCTTTTTACAAAAATAGGGTTAAGCAAGGTGGTAGGTAACCTGACATCAACTCAGGTTGGGGTACCATCCACAATTGGGGAGTCATGAGGAGCTTTCTCAGGGATGGTGAGCTGCCTCTTGTTGATTCATTCACTCTAGCCCATTGCTTGCTTGCAAACTACATTCTACTTACAAGTAGTACTGAACATCTAGTCTGCAAGAAATGAGAGACAGAGAGAGAGAGAGAGAGAGAGAGGAGCTCCATCCACTGAACACATTCTCTCTAACCAAGTCATATATGCTCAGAGCTTTTAATTTGCAAGCCTTGATCTTCACACTTTGAAATGCACTGTCATGAATTTTTGGGGTTTTTCAATGTTTTTGG
>Ga0209611_10013860_pt1 | contig 10945 bp, 7 predicted proteins | sample S1TSphgellanicum_3_FD_187693 | JGI IMG/M metagenome (GOLD analysis project Ga0209611, IMG submission 187693) | Host-associated microbial communities from peat moss isolated from Minnesota, USA - S1T2_Fc - Sphagnum magellanicum MG (SPAdes) (version 2) | ecosystem: Host-associated > Plants > Peat...
ACAACCCATCAATTGGATGGGTGCACCCAAACTCTACACATGCCCATCCATTAGCTTGCTTGGGGCAGTAAAAAGTGAGAAACTATTCAAATCTCACCACCTTCGTCAATGTTATCACATTGGCCAATCAAACATCAATTCCTTTTGATGACACTATTGAAGGAAGAGAGTATGCATGCACAAAAGGAGTTCTACATTATTTGATTTCCGAGTTCAATCAAATGTTAGTGTAGATTCGATTTTATTGTTGTTGTACAAGATACTCTATCTAATAACCCCTAAATAGTAAAGACCTGAAAAGCAAAGAATGATCCTTTTGGAAATTTTTAATTTAAATGCAGTATGCAAAAATTGAAATTTCCTAAAAGGTACTTGCCATCGCTGAGTGTTTTTTTCTGGGCCAAATTTTGCTACTTGGAGTCTGGAGACCGAAAAAAAAAAGGGGACTGCAAATTTAGCAAAGGTTGTTCTTTTCTCTTTTTTCCTTTTTAATGACACAAAGTCACCATATTTTAAGGGGGGGAAAATTCATCAGATTTAGACCATAGCTTCTTCAAATTGGATGAAGTTTGGGCTTTGAAATATGACCTCCAAACATGCAAAAACATGCACTTAGACCATAGCTTCTTCAATTTGGATGAAGTTGGGGCTTTGAATATGACCTGCAAACATGCAAAAACATGCACTTAGACCATAGCTTCTTCAATTTGGATGAAGTTCGGGCTTTGAATATGACCTGCAAACATGCCAAAAGCATATACATGAGAAGCTCTACCCATGTACTGCATTTTTATGTTTGGTACATTAGACTATCAAGAGCCACAAGTAGCACAAGAGCAAAAGAAGTAGCACAAGAGCTCAAGTACAAAGCTATAGGAACTCAAGTATGAAACAACATGCAATCAAATAGATACGGCCAGCATATCTGCCAACAAGGCCTAATTAGGCTCCACCACACACATTCTAATTCAAGCTGCAACTTTTTAGCACTTTAACAATCTCCCTCAACTTAAAATAACCAAGTTGTAGTCAAAGACCCACATACTAGTTGAGGCTGCATCTGATATAAGTCAAGTTGCATATACCTAGAACCTACCTCCTACAAGTGATTGATCATTCAATTGACAACCATTCCATTTGATTGGTATTTTAATATGCCACCAAGTTTGGCACATTAAAATTACAATTCATTTTGGCAGGGATTTTACTCTATAGGTATATAATTAGTGTACAATAACAAGCTCTTTTGGGGTCATGCCACACTACCAATAGTGGAAGATAATCTCATGGAGGCCTCTATCTACCCTCAAAAGCAGAATCCTTCCTAGGCTCACCTAGGTGTTGACATGATCCTGGACTACCACACAACTGAGCCACTTGTAGGAGGACAATCAATGAAAGGGTGTGAGCCACATCTCTATAGTACAAGCACTTGGTGAAGTGGAGTGAGTTGCAAAAAGAACCTTGTTTACATTAAATAAGAGACCTCTTAAGATGCCAAGGAGAGAAGGTTTTTGTTTTCAAACTTCCTTTGGGTCAGATTGAAGTGAGGACAAAAGAAAAAGCCTTAATTTGTGGATTCACTGGATGTAACTTGGGACCTGTTACATGCAGTGAACCTATTGCATCAGCATGGCTAAAGTATGGCATCTTCCTAGGACTTACCAGACAATAGCAGCTCATGGACGAAAATTCCCCAAGTCAGCAGTTGATTTTATGACTAGAGGTTCTGTTTCTGGCTTGGGAAAAGATCAATCAAAGAGAAACTTCATACCCAGTTTCTGGATTGAACAAATTGCCTTCCTATGATCAACATGGGAAAGCATGATGAGGTTCACCACTCTCCACCACCACAAGTGGCACAGACCCAGCATACACTTCTGGGGAAGGAGGGGACTCATTCCGTTCCCCTCCAGAATAGGGCATTCCCAGCCCCTGCATAGCAGTGTCAAAAACTGCCTACAAACACAGCTTCTGCATGATGGTGTCATCAATTTGCAAGGAAAAAGTTTTACTCCAATCCCAGATGTGGAAAGAATGCTTTAATGCTGATATTCCACAGCAGAAAGACCAGGACACAAATAGCCAATCCTGGACATGGGAAAGACAGCAGAAAAAGGGAGTCAGAAGATCACCTAATGCTCCCAGCCCTAGTGAAGGTCTTGGGGAGGTAGAGTAATGGCATCAAATTGCAAATATGTGCTACCTTTCACCAAAAGTGTTGTCAAACACCATGCAGGCTTATGGGAATGCAGGCATTGAGACTACAATCTAAGAATTTCCAGAGAGAGGCTCATAGTTCACTGCCAAAGACCAGTCAATCAAGAGTGAAACTAAAAGCAACAAATTTACCTCTCACATCACCTTGGTCTTTCTTCTCTTCTTCTTCAGTAACAACTGCAAACAAAGCTCGCCACAAAAACGTGTATCAGTTTCTGTGTTGTGCAAACCTTCTTGAGGCCACAACCACCCAGCCATATATCAACCATATTCTTTTCACGAAATATGTGAGATTGACTACAAAATCCTCAAACTACCTTCCAGAAGAACCTAACTGAATGTACACCACTGTGTTGGCAATACAGACTCCTGCACAGTTCCATCCACTCCGACTTGTAATGTTCCCTGCAGTTGACTTGAGAACACAACCACCTGACACTGCAAAAATATCATTGGTCAAACTGTATGTACTCTTGTAGGAATTCATCAGATTCTGAGGCATTTACCTCCTACCAAGTAATATGCCACACAGAAACATAAGTTGCTGTACCTGCAAGGAAGCATCAATACTGGAGAGCCACAGTGCTCATTAGTAGCACAACCATTGCCAAATAATCAAAATCAATTAATAAATGTTGTTCAAAGGAAAGACCCAAACCTTTGGAGGAGGAGAGTCTGGCTTGCTTGGATGTTGAGTGGTGGGTATGTTGCATGCAAACTCTTTATCCTGCATTAGAGCTGGACATCATCATACTGCAATACAATTCACAAATGTGTCACCACTGATTACTTCATGCTATATCAGACCACTATCACAATGCTTTCTTCTAATAAAATGATTGAGAACATCCAATTATCAAAATAATGGAATCCCACATTCCCCTAACTACTACAGAATTTGATACTAGAAAGAGGGAACAAAGAGCCCACTGTGTTGAAAACAAACACAGTTTGCTCAGGCAGAAACAGCTCATTCACCTTGTTTGCTTCACAATTCACCACAACACCATCTGCAACACAACCCTTTCAGTGTACACAGGAGTAGTTTGTGTGCCAAACATCATGACATGTTCCATGAAGAGTGGCTGATTTGAACTGCAACTTAGCTTCAGCTATATATTAATAAATCGTGCCAACAAAACCTACAAGTTCCATCTCGCTAATACATTGGCTGAAGCTGTGCAGATTGTCTGGTCCTCTTTCAGCTGCCTGCTGGGACCAAGACAAACAAATCATCACTGCATCATAACAGTTGTGTGCTTCTGAAAATGAGAAGATGTCCAAATCTCTGAAACAAGCTTGGGACTTTCAGTCGCCATACCGTAATTGTGTTTGGCATTCCTCCCCCATTCAGCTTCAGGCCATTCATCAATCTTGTTGTCTTGTGCCATAATGCATAATCAAAGCTCCTTCATGTAATGGGTACACTCCAACAAACTTCAACTCCGAAACAAACCCTAAAAGACCCTAGCAAACCCTAACAGACCCTACCAAGGACACAATATTGTGCGTCGGAAAACAACGGCGTCTTAGGGTTCTTCCTGGGGCTCCATAACCGTTGGATTCTGCATCGGACGGTCCAAAACGGATGAAAAAACCGAGGGCTAAGCTGGCGGCCGGCGAGGGCAAAGCTCCACCATAAAGACCTCGTCGCTCCGACGAACTCAGTCTCTTTGGTGGCATAGCGCTTGCGGCGCTCTCGTCTTGTGCGAAGAACTTGGCGTCGAGTTGCGTTGCTATTCTTCTGCGAGTTCTGAGGTACAACTCTCTTTGCATCTTGTTTTTTTATCAATATCGGGAACGGGAAACAAAAGCTAATATGTATTTGTTTTGCCGTCATTTGCGGCAACTGCTTTCTTTCTTACTGTGTTTATTCGAAGTCGATCTTCCTTTCTCCGACTGTTCCTTATCCGCATCCTGTTGTTTAGAGTAAGTGGTTTCCGTTCATAGATTTCGATTATCGGTTTCAAAAGGAACGCCGTGTTCTGTTTGCAGGTTATGTTTTCATGCTTTGCTTTTTTGCAGGTTTTTTCGATATGTCGTGATTTCTTTCTTGCTGGCTTTTTTGTTACATCGTGATTTACTTGCTTGCAGTTTTCTTTGTTACGTCGCGGTTCGCTAGCATGCGTATTTCAAAGTAACACCATGATTTGCTTTCTTGCTGGGTTTGCTGTGTCCTCATTTTCTTCCTTTGCAGGTTGTTCACTATATTGCTGATCTTTCTATGACGGGGTTTTGCTTGCAGACCTTCGGCAAGATGGGAAAGGAGAAGTCGCATATCAATATCGTGGTCATTGGACATGTCGACTCCGGCAAGTCCACTACCACTGGTCATCTCATTTACAAGCTGGGGGGTATCGACAAGAGAGTGATCGAGCGCTTTGAGAAGGAGGCTGCTGAGATGAACAAGCGCTCTTTCAAGTACGCATGGGTGCTGGATAAGCTCAAGGCCGAGCGGGAGCGTGGTATCACAATCGATATTGCGCTGTGGAAGTTTGAGACTACCAAGTACTATTGCACTGTTATCGATGCTCCCGGGCATCGTGATTTCATCAAGAACATGATCACAGGTACATCTCAAGCCGATTGCGCTGTTCTCATCATCGACTCCACCACCGGAGGTTTTGAGGCTGGTATTTCCAAGGATGGACAGACCCGTGAGCACGCACTTCTCGCCTTCACTCTTGGCGTCAAGCAGATGATCTGCTGTTGCAACAAGGTATGTCTACGGTTTCAGTGGTCTTGTTTCTGCGCTACACTTTTTATCTGTGTTGTCATTGCTCTGTATCCATAGCCGATATAGTTGGATTTCGTTTCTGAACCCATTTCGTTCTTGTAGATGGATGCCACAACCCCAAAGTACAGCAAAGCACGTTTTGAGGAGATCACCAAGGAGGTTTCTTCGTACTTGAAGAAGGTCGGGTACAACCCAGAGAAGATCCCGTTCGTCCCTATCTCCGGATTCGAGGGAGACAACATGATCGACCGCTCTGCCAACTTGGAGTGGTACAAGGGCCCCACTCTGTTGGAAGCCTTGGACCAGATCTCAGAGCCCAAGAGGCCATCAGACAAGCCTCTGCGGTTGCCTCTCCAGGATGTGTACAAGATTGGAGGCATTGGAACTGTGCCTGTGGGACGAGTGGAGACGGGTGTCATCAAGCCTGGTATGCTGGTAACCTTCGCTCCCACCGGGCTGACCACTGAGGTGAAGTCAGTAGAAATGCACCACGAGTCGTTGCTTGAGGCTCATCCAGGTGACAATGTCGGATTCAATGTGAAGAATGTTGCTGTGAAGGATTTGAAGAGAGGGTATGTTGCTTCTGACTCTAAGAACGACCCTGCTAAGGAAGCGGCCAATTTCACCTCCCAGGTCATCATTATGAATCACCCTGGTCAGATTGGAAATGGCTATGCACCAGTTCTGGATTGCCACACCTCCCACATTGCAGTCAAGTTTGCCGAGATCCTGACAAAGGTGGATCGCCGCTCAGGCAAGGAGCTTGAGAAGGAACCTAAGTTCTTGAAGAATGGAGATGCTGGGTTTGTGAAGATGATTCCCACTAAGCCCATGACAGTGGAGACTTTTGCGGAGTATCCACCACTTGGCCGCTTTGCAGTGCGGGACATGAGGCAGACGGTGGCTGTTGGTGTTATCAAGGCTGTTGAGAAGAAGGAACCCACAGGTGCCAAGGTGACGAAGGCAGCAGCCAAGAAGAAATGAAACTTGATGATACATCTGATCCTGAAACCAATCTTGACAAACCTGCACATAGGATCAGTGCTTCTGAGTAGAAATTATCTTCTGTGTGAAGTCTCAGAACACTTAATGTCTGCTTGTCAGAGGCAAACATGGGTGCTTGACAGAAGGTGGCATGGTGAATACCAGGTCTGCTGTTAGGGAGTTTTGAAGACTGTAATACAGTTCCAAAATTGTCATTTTTCTTGAGGCATGAAATTTTCTTGCTGATGCTGGGTGCCTTTGCCTGGGTGCCTTGGCAAAAAACATATGCTATAAACATGCTCTTTCTCATGTGCAGTAAGTGTTGACATGTGTAAGTTGATGGAAGTCTTGACTGATTGATGGTAGGTCATGTTTGCGTTCTGCAACCATCAGTAGAGTTGCAATTCCTGAAAGTTTTAATTGTTGAAATTAATAACCTGCATCAATGAAAAATTATGTGTCCAGGCAGCTTCGAACTGTGAAAATCATAACACGTTTTATAATGAAAGTCGAGTTCCAAGTTTCGATTATTATTGAGTCTGGATTGGGTGAACTTGGAAGTTCAACATCATCCAGAAAAGCGGGGTTTCCTTTCGGATTTTATCATTGGCTTCTGAATGCGATTTCTACGTGACCTAATTTTTGAGATCAAAAGCGACTGTATCTTCTTTTACAAGAAACTATCGCAGCATTGCTGTACCTGTCTTGAGAAAACAGTGGGTAGCAATTACGTGCAAAAATCCTCAATGCAAATTCTACCAACATCGCTCCTAGCCCTGCACCTCGTAGGATTGTTGCAACCCAAGTCCACTAACTAGCTCCTAGTATCAACACCATTCAAGAGATTGTAGATGAAGTGCAGAGAAGGATGAGGGAGCACAACAATGGAGAAATAGTTGCCATGCTAGCAGCAGTGGAAGGAGATGATATCTTTTGCTTTTGAAGGTGCTACCCATCCACACATGGGAAGATCATTACATGATCTAGTCGTAACAACATGAGCAAGATGGGTACTAAAGGTACCTTTGTCTTCTTTCATTATAAAAGCCTCTTCTTCTTAAACTTCAATTATCCTCCTACTTGGAGTATTTACTTTTTGTTGCAACTTTCAAGGGATAGGTGTTATATACAATTTGTCTCTTGACCATCCTTATTATATATGCCTTGGCTTGTCACCAATGCTCCTATGTCATTCCTTTTTTATTGTACAATTTGAACTACAACATTATATCCACATAATGTGTACAAGTGAAAATATTTTGCATAGAAGCCTTCGTGTACATGTTACAATACATGTTGAGATCCATGAAGAAGCAATTTATGCCCCAAACATTATTCTACATAGCAGTGGCCACATGTCAACAATGTGTATTAATCTCCTTGTTAATTAACAATGTGTATTGGTCCCTTGACATTTTGTCAACGATTTGAAGTTTCCAATTCCAACTTGCTAGGAATCAAATTTAATTCAATTAAATGGGATTAATCAACATTTATTATTTCATGGAAACTCTTTTTTTGCCTAAAGAATCTAATTGTTGATTGAATTAAACCCAACTTTGCAATATTTTGAAAATGTGGGTTCAACTAATGATTTAACTTTTGGTGTAAATGCAAGATTCATGAATGATGATGTTATGGTGGTGTTGGTTTGGTGTTCATAAACCTTCCCTAGTTCACTATTATTGTATCTAAGATGGTGTATTGAGTACATCCTCTTCTTCCTATAGCATGTCCCATCCTTTTTTATATTGCCTTTAGCCTACCTAGCACAAGAAGTCAATGAGACCAAGAATGACAATGGAAGAATCTATCAAAAGTGCCCTTGCCATTTACACATAAATTATAACTTTGCATTGTTCAATATGAGAAAAAAATTCAACACAAACCATTGACAACCAAAGGTTGGCAAATGTTTAATGCAAATATTTAAATTTTATGTTTTTGTTTTCTAGAATAAATAACACATAAATGAAGCTAGTTATTACATTAGAAGCATGTATATTGGCTTAATAATCACAAACTTAACATCTAATGGCATAATAATGAAAATCGTGCAAAATTCATTCATTCATAATTTGTACATTTCATGCATTGGTATCATGCGTTAAAAACACATTTGACACACGGATCTATAAGAAGATGTGACATTTGTGTGACATTTGTTCATTCATAAATTTTTACTTTATCTATTAACATATTATCTATGTATCAAACGTGTTTTCAACACACGATATTTGTGTGCAAAATATATGAACCTACAAATGAACGAACTTCGTACAATTTTCATTATTAATTCATCACATGCTAAATTTGTGATAGTAATTGGTTCCATAGGGTTCATTGCCTAAAGGTTTATACTACAATTTTATTTATTTTCAATTGAATATGCATAGCTTTGATAAAATATTTTCAAAAAAATCAATTTTAATGATTCATTGGGGAAAGGTAATGTCTCACAAATGGATTTGACACAAACTTTTAACATATTGTCTATGTGAAAATTTCATTCAACAATCATATTGGCCTTGTAAAATGTCCATTTTATGGTCACAATCTTGCATGAAACTTTTCTAATTATTGTAATTATGTTTGTAGAAATAAGGTTTCTATGGTTGATCAAATTTATGATGTATCAAATCTTAAGGTTTAAAGAAGTGTAAAACAATTATAATTGTTTAATTTGAGTTTCAATTGTGCAATTGTAATTAGATTTGGATTGGAATTAGAATTAGAACCTTGATGTTATGGTTGGGATCAAAATAATACATGTTGAATGTTTATAATGCACGTATGGTCCTTTGCTATCAAACTACCCCTCAATTGATCCTTTTGTTTTCTTTATTTTTTAGGCTAAAGTATCTTCTTTTGCATGTGTATGGATTTGTTGGTGTTATGTAAAGAGATCTATAAATTTATATACCCATAGTATTGGATCATCTTTCAATTATAATTTACATTGGATTAAATCACAATTTTGAAAAAAAATTCAAAACTTCTAAAGATATCTATTCATTCATAAACATGGAAATAGGTGAAAATGAAAAGCCTAAAATAACAACATATTTGCATGTGGTCATGTTTCCATTAACAACATTCATTTTTAGCAATTCATTTTAACTTTTGGGTTTAGAAATGAATGGAATTTAACAATTGAAAATGGGATTTGAGGTATTCAAGGTAGCCACCATTAAACAAAGTTCATTTGACTAAATTTGAAATTTTATTAAAAACTAATTCTTTAAACAAATAGATGCACTATATCTATATTTGACAACATTATCAATTTTAAGTTTGGGAGGACCAAAAAGCAAGAATAGAATCTACACTTGTCCACTATGATGTAGAGTAGGCATCCATTTGTGGCCTTTTATTTTGAGGAATATGCAAAACTTGCATTAGTAATTCACTTCAATTACAAATAGCTCAACATGATCTATAATAATTGATCTATGTTAATGTAAATTCTACAAGAAATGTATGAAAAACAAGAATGCCCTTTGATATCACAAGAAGATGAATAGTGCCTTGAAAATAAGGGGAAAATATGTTGAAGATGTACTCCAAGTTTGGGATATAAACAAATCCAAGGAAATCCATGTAGATTCAAGTGTGCCAATGATGGTGAAATTAATTTTATGAACAAAAAGGATGCACCAAGTAAATGACATGGGGAAGCTTTTGTTACGCCATCACCTCCATGGCCAAAACTTTTTGATTAGGAAAAAAAAGTCTATGACCTAAACAACAATAATGATTTCTTCCTAACTCCAAATCAAGTCAACAATAAGCATATGAGTGTGCTTAAACTTTCAATTTCAAGGAATAATGGTGTTACCCATGTGGTTACATAAGAAAAGGAACAAGGTTTGGTTAGGTAGAACAAGTCAAATGCACCATGTTTGGGATTATTAGGTTCACATGTGACCGGACAATAGGTCACCAAGCTAGTGTGAACATGGCCAGTTGGTTGAGTTGATTTTGTAGCCGTCAGTGTTTCTGGCTGCGCGGATCTCTCCATTACTGATGCAAAGAATGCATGGCGACTGCTTCTGGAGATGCTGTGAAATCGGATCGCACGTGAGTGAGGCGACACAGATTATGATGGAGTGGAGCTGCATTGATGAGGGGGAGTGGATGGAGCGCCGACGGAGGGTGAGGAGGAAGGATTGAAGGCAAAGGAGGACCAAGGGAGGAGGTAGAAGATCAGAGAGATTTTTAGAGACTTGGAAGGCTATGGCGAGAAGGTAGTGCATATCATGGTAGATGAGCATAGAAATGCATAGATAGACAATAGAGAAGATCTTTAGTTCTGGCTAGTTGTTGAAATTTTTCGTTGCGCCAACAATTTAGCTGGACAGTTAAGAATGACTTGCAGGATCAGCTGAGAAGCATTAGAGCCGAGGTGTGTTTGTCTTTTGATGTGTGCCTTACAGTGAGGATGTCTATACTCTCTGGACCTTTTATGAATGAAGGTGTAAGCTCAGATTCGATGATCAGAATCTGCTGATTTTGTGCAAGTGTAAGTGATGTCTGAGTGAAGTGATCAGTAGTAGTAGGCAGCAGAGCTTTGGATGATTCAAAAGGAAAGATCTGAATGTGTTGATTGGTTTTAGGATCGTATAGAACTAAGTTCCGTGTAGGGACATCAGATCATCCGATTTGTTGCAGGGTCTTACACCCTCTCTTTTGGTATCAGAACTGGTTCAGGTCTGGCAGTTTCGGTAGAACCTGTGGATGTCTGGCTATAATGATAATTAAAATATCATGTCTACGCCTAGTGCAGATGAAGTTGGAGCAGATGAATTAACTCAGGAGATTCATGAACAACAAATCCTTAATAGGTTTGATTATCTGACTACTTAGAATGTACCACAGAGAGGATCAGTAGTCCTGCGTTTACTGGGTTTTGGAGTGGTAACACTGGTGGGAATAGATCCAGACGCAGCTCGAATCGGAGACATAGCAGTAGAAGTAGCTCACAGTGGCTTTTATACGCGCGCT
>Ga0209611_10013861_pt1 | contig 10945 bp, 10 predicted proteins | sample S1TSphgellanicum_3_FD_187693 | JGI IMG/M metagenome (GOLD analysis project Ga0209611, IMG submission 187693) | Host-associated microbial communities from peat moss isolated from Minnesota, USA - S1T2_Fc - Sphagnum magellanicum MG (SPAdes) (version 2) | ecosystem: Host-associated > Plants > Peat...
AAAAAACTTGATGGGAGGAACATGAGAGGAGCTTTAGAAGAGACTTTCTTGCAACAAAAAGAATGAGAGGAAGACAACAAAAACACACACACACACACACACACACACACATCAATATACAAGCTATTCATGAGTTATAAACGGCAACCCATTTGAGAGTTCCTTTTGGAGCAACTAATAACTTCGATGAAAGAATTGGGGTGATGACGAGACCTAGCCACCACATACTTACTTACAATTTTTGCAGTTAAACGAACTTTGTGTTGACATTGCCTACCAAGAGGCAAACGATATTGTGTTAAGAGATTCATTATAGAATAGAGTAGTAGCTAGCTGAAGGGATTTTGGCACCCGAGGTAATAATAATAATAATAATGATAATAATAGGTCTGTTTTTAGATGAGGACTTTGTTTTTGGAAAGATGATATTTTTGGCTTGAATTGAAACTTGAGATTAGTTAGTTATAGAGTTATAATAACATGTTGAAGGATTTTTTGGTTGTTTCTTTTAGAGGGTTTTGTGAAGATTAATTAGATTTGTGCACGAATTGGTGAAATATATTTGAGTTTGCATAATTCTTCTTTGGATGTAACTAAACACACACTTTTGCAAGTGGTTGCAGAAGAAGCCCATAATTATGAAGCTTTTGTAAGGGATAAGGGCATCCCGAAGCTGTAACTTGTAAAGTATAAGGGCATCTGGAAGTTGTAACTTAGAGCTGCACCCCCACCCACCCACTTTTGGTGGGTCCCTAAAGTGCATGCAATCTTGACACGGGTAGCCACCCATGTGGCTAAATTCAAGAATTTGTTGGGTAGATGTTAAGAATAGGGTTTCAAATAAGATGGGCTAAAATTAAAAATCAAAGAATGAATTTGTTGGGTAGATGCTAAAAATAGGGTTCAAAAAAGATGGGCTAAAATTAAAAATCAAAGAATGAATTTGTTGGGTAGATGCTAAAATAGGGTTTCAAAAAAGATGGGCTAAAATAAAAAATCAAAGAATGAATTTGTTGGGTAGATGCTAAAATAGGGTTCAAAAAAGATGGGCTAAAATTAAAAATCAAAGAATGAATTTGTTGGGTAGAGGTTAAGAATAGGGTTCAAAAAACACGGAACAAAGTTATTAGAGCATAATAATGAAGGAACTTCACATGTGAAGACCATGATGGAGTGGAAGGTCTGTTTTGTTTGCCTTATTATTATTACCTACTACTCCCTTTGGAAATTTTTGGGTGTTCACACAAAGAGAGGCACCTACTTACTACTATACATTGGGATTTTGATTTTTGGGTTATCCTTAGTTGATTGGGCAGGTGATTATTAGCCTATTTTGAAGAAAATAAGGGAAAAAAAAAAGTGTAAGAGACTTAAATCATTCCAAATCCATTTGCCTAATAGGAAGACTTTTTCATTATTTAATAAATATTCGGCAACAAAGTAGTCAAGTACGGTGGTAGTGTATCATAATTCATGAGGTAGGCAGACACGAGGTATCCTTTTAAATGAAATTTTTCCTCATAAATTGGCAACGTATGCTTGGTGTTTTGTTTGTTTCACATTTTCATATGACAAGACCATAGAAAGAGAAACATGGGTTTAACTAAAAAGAGGCTCCATATTGTGTTGTTCACAAATCATATCTCATTGTTTCATTGACTCCATGAAGGCTATATAGCTTTCAACATTCAAATCTTTAAGACATTAATAGTTAATGTCAATGTCCATGTGTTTTTTTCACAAACTCGTGAAATTGCAACCACCTTATGCTTAGAAGGGTTAGAACAAGAAAGATGGATCTAATCATTTAATAGGGTGAAAATGCCCTACCATGTTAGAGTTATTCATAAATATTCCTATATTTGGGCTTGTCGTGAGGCTTGCTTTTGCTTTCTCATGTTGAGTTTTGAATTATCTTTCACCCATATAAGAGGATCAACATTCAAAACTCAAAATGAGATGATAACACTTTCTCTCACACTCTTTTCTTTTCATAAGCCCTCTATCCCATAACATAACTTTGTAAACTCGCTCAAACAATGCATAAAATATTTTTAAAATGAAACAAACACAAGTGCGTCATCGCTCTCTTGCCTCCAAATCACATCACATTTTTCCCTTTAGAATGCTTAAGATTTCAACACCAAAAACTAGAATTGGAATTTTTTCAATGCTCTCTCCCTCACAACACCTAAAATTTTAACGAGTTTCTAACAATGGAAAAACTTGGCCACTTTTTTTTTTAACGTTAAAAGCAATGGGCTTTAATGAAACATGATTTCTCTCTCAATCCATTGGAGGGCAATTATGTCTTTGACATGGTTGACCAAGTGATTTCAATTTGTCATCAAGATCTTACATTTTTCGGCAAGATATAATGCCTTTTCATCCTTCCATGGTCTATTTTCTCTTTTCTTTCTAACATTCCTTTTACATATTGGTTGTCATTTTGTCCTTTCCTACGCAAGGTGCATTGTACCAACTATTAAATACATTATTCATTGACAATCCATCCTTGTCATCCTTAGGCTTTCCTAACTACTTATTTTATCAAAAAGAAAAAACAATGTGTTATCTTTATGTGGGTAAAATTTGTGGATGAAAACATCATTGAAATTCAAAACACCCCCTTGGCTACCACCTGAAGTGGACCCTTCTTTCTAAAATGCCTTTATCCTAGGGGTTTACCTTATAAACAAAAACCTTGTCCATCCACTATTCCACCATCTCACACCATGTTTAGACCAAACTCAAAACAAGAAGCCTTAATCTCTTTATTTTATGGATAATTTTGTTAGCTCAAAGGAATAAATTTGATTTTTTGGACACATTCAACATTTTGATTATACTTTTCCATGGACATAACCAAAAAAACTTTCAATGGAACATCATATTTTTGAAAGAATCTCCACAAATTTGTCTACAATAATTTGTATTTAAAAAAAACCCATTATACATATTGTACATGAAGATACTACCTTATGCAAAGGTCCAAGAACAAATGGAAAAAATGAGGAATATTGCATTATGACATGTGGTTTGCCAACACATCTTCAACATAATATATGTTGGGCAAGATGAGAAAATATAACAAATGTGTTATATACCGAATGATAAATAAGGTGATTGAATTTTTTTCATGGCTATCTTGTCAAACATTTTTTTCATTTTTGTTTGTCTTCACCCTAAGTTTATTTTCATAATTTTCAATAAAATGATTTGGGGTTGATTTGGCTCTCCCTTTTAACTTTTCATCAATTAACTTCCATTAAACATTTTGGCTTTTAATTTTGGAAAATTTTTAATTCACACCTTTCATGCATTTGATTTTATGCAGATTAAACTTTAAGAGTATGTTCCTTTATCAATTCAATTACTTATGCAAGCAAGTTCTCGAGTTGTGCCCTAATTGACCACAGACCCCACACTTGCGTCCTTCCACGTATTCAAAGTGAGACTTGTCTCTGGTCGTGTTTGTCTTGTTCTTAGAGCATGCAGGTCTACTGTGTTTCTTGACCATGACCAAGGGTTCTTGAACTTGAACATCATGCGTATCCAAGACCTGATTGAAGCGGGCAATCAAACTACATGCTCGAGGATTCCCATTATCGAGTACTTGCTGTAGGGTAGCCGTCATCGTCTGCATGAATAAATTTCGTGGTGACGTCGGTTCGTGTGGCGACACAGTTACATTAACACTTGGAAGGATCAGGGGGTTTCTATCCAACAGCCACTGCCATGAATGTTCTACAGGAGAATCAGAATCTTGATTTCCATACAGCCGCAAATGTAGTGATGACAGGGCAGCTCCCACGATTTTGTGAACCGCGCAGAACATGGTTGCTCTTCATGTCCCCCCTTTTCAACATGCTTAAGTTGTTGTAGAAGCTTGTCCAAAGTGAAATTAGAAACCTTGTAAATCAAGTCCTTGAAACAACTATGGCCGAACCGATGTGCCTTATGCACCCTCTACTTCTCAATCACAGCATTTAGTTCCACGCATTGATTGGCCAGCATGAGACCCAACCGCTTTGTTAGCATTAAAAGGTGAAGAGTGGCGACACGAAAATACGACTTGATAACGTGGTGGTTTCCTTCCACCCTCAAGGTACTGGTGCTACTAAAGTGGGGAAACTCGTCAATGTAACAGGCAACAAACCTTTCCTTGTGAGGCATCCATGTCATGTTAACGTACTGCCAGGCAGCTGGATGGGTTCCCGAATAGGTCTCCTTGAATACACCAAGAGCCGCATCGAACAGTTCGACCAACGTGCTGGAGACAAGCATATTCCATTGCTCCATAAACTGTTACCACTCAACATCGAAGAAGCGTGTCTTGTAATTAGCAAGAATGTTTTTGTTGATGTGCCAGCAACAGAGGATATTGTGGCAGCTCGGGAAGACTCGTGCAATCCCGTTCATTAGGGCCAACTCTCGGTCCGTGCAAAAGACTTTTGGAGTCACGGCCTTGGAAAACTACTCCAGAACCCAAGCGTACGCCTCCTCGTTCTCCGTGTGCAAGAAGGCAAAGCCAACGTTGAACGTCGCATAGGTCGATGTGATGCCAACCACGTTCAGTAGAGGCATGCCAAACTTGTTGGTCTTGTACTTGCAATCTAGAAGGAAGATCGTGTTGAACGTCTGGCACATGTTGATTGATGACTGATGCATAAAGAACACGCAGTCAACAGCACCTTCCACCAACCGCACCTTGCTGAAGTAATCATAGTAGGAAATCAGCTCCACCAGAGTTTCGATGGGTCCACAATTTCTCAACTCCTTTGCTCGAGCAATAACAAGTTCACTGTAGATCTCCTTGGCCGTCGAATGGATGTTTGCAAACTTTTTACGGAGGATGCAAAGAATGTCCTTTGGCATCAAACCTTGCCCACCGAATGTTCACACTTTAGCCTTTTCTAACTCACTTAAGCGACGCTTCACCGCATGGCATGCCAGGTTGCCACCAAGCTCGTGGTTGTGGCTGCCTGAGATCTTACGGACAGCCCAGACACCCTTCACCGACGAGGAGACAATTTCAAACTCATAGCCAGTTCGCCTCGTGTGCGTCTCCCTTTGGCAGGTTTCATCCATCAGGTTTAGCATGTTAACGTACTCCCCGCCTCGGTCACATTTCATGACCACCTGCTTCTCTTTGCTTATCTTGATGGTGAAGACCACTCCTTCCTGTTTGTAATTGTTGCTGAAATGTTCGATTAGCTCTTGCCGCGTCGCGAACTCCATCTCCTATTACGTTGCGCATACTGTTTACAAGGGGGTGGGGCAGACACACTCAAATTTAATTTGCATATAATCGGACGCGCAAAGAAAGGGTGTGACTTTAACCAAAAAAGGTGTGAATTTTAAAATCACTTTAATTTTTTTTGTTAATTAAAATCCAATTTCATGTTTTGCTCTAAAATCTTTGACATTCATGCTTTTTCTTGTGCTTGATCTCTTGTTTCAATCCAACAAAACATGGGTATTAAGCCAATTAATTTCAATCCAACGAAGCACGGGTATTTTACCATAATATTAATTTCATTATGTATCAAAATAATTAACATGAAAGGCCACATATTTTAAGCAATTTGGTTGTTGGGCCAAAAGTTTGTAAAGTTTTCATATTTTTTAAAACCTCTCACTTGTTCATGAATTGCCAATAGGTTCAATGTTTGTGACAAGTGTAATACAAATACACACAATGCACCAAACCAAATTCCTTATTTCATTTACATTATTGATAATAATAGAATCATAAACATAATCATTATATTGTACTCAATCAAATTATGTATTCAATTGGTGCATGCATTACAAGTGTAAACATGGTGCTTCATATGTAATGGTTACATTTATTGTATATATTCTAAAGATAGAGATGATTAAAAATATATAAATCAATTTACAATACATGATTAATAATTAATGGGCAAATTTATCCTTAGGTGGTACCACTAAGAACATCACACCCCAAATTCTTAAGACCCATTTAATTTCAAGATAACACAAGATTCATATAAAGAAAGTTTTTCATTCCAAATTATTTATTAAAAGGTGCCCAAGTCATGTAGAATTCAAAACTATAATTAAGTTTTTTTTTTAATGTGTTTTGATGTGAAAAATGAATGCATAAGGAAAAAGTATTAGGAATGTTACACAAGGGATTTTTTTTTATCATGAACACAAAAGGAATCTGTTTTTTGGGAAACCTTTTTAATGTTAATTTTAAAGAATACTTCAAATGTCAACCTACTTGATGCCTTTTATAGATAATTAATTGAATCAATTTATATTTAGTTATGAATTTTTAAAGTCAAAATCATGAAGTTCTAAAGGGCCATTGATGTCAAAAACACAAATGATGATTATTTTCATATTTTATTATTTTAATGATTGGTTTGGATCATTCCCTTGTGCATTTATTATATATATATATATATATATATATGTGTGTGTGTGTGTGTGTGTGTAAATGTAAAACCACTTAAAAGGAAAAATCAAGAATGATTCGTGAATCTAATTATTAATGCATACTATAGGTTTTTGGGTGTTGATTATTTTTCATGAGTGTGTGCATAGGTGGGAAAAACATAACCCACCTAATCTAATAAAATAAACCAATGTATAAATAGATGGAATTTTATTTCTTAAATTGGGTCCAACTTTCTTGTGAGTTTGGCAAGGTGATTCCTCATGATACCACCCAAGGAAAAGTTTGTTGTGGCGGGTTAAATGCAATGTGTATGTAATTTCCAAAATATTTAACCAATTTAGTTGAGATGTGAATACATTGTAAGATGTTTGATAAACATTTTGAAATGTGGTGAGCTAACAATGTAATGCAACATAATACCACTTACATAATAACCTCATTACAATACAACAAGATTGAATTGATTTGTTTCATGGTAAAAAATAGTTCATCAAGATTTTTTAAAAGGCAATTGTGCAATAACCAAGTTAGACATGGAAATGAAGACTAAAATATATATATTTAATGCAATTTCCCTTTGTGAAAAGTCATTTTGAACAAATGGGAACCAAGATTTTTTTTAATGGTGTCACAAGTTACAACTTTAGTAGGATTCGTTTTATTAAATCATATATACACTTAGGGAGGGGCAAAATTAATGAGTTGTTTCTTCCAAAAATGAATAATATCATTATTTTTTGTAACAAGTAAAAGAGACTTGTTTTACAAGAAGTGATCATTTCTTACTCAAATGAAATAACATTTGAATAAAGGAAATTTTAGCAAGCCACCTATGTGTTATATGCAAAGTTGTACAAGAAGGAACCTTCAACATTAGTTGGGTTCTTGTCATTGGGTTATTATTCATATTCAAAATCAATGGTTTTGAGTCTTCATTAGTGCCCTCCAAATTGTATAAAAGGACCATGCTTCAAAATCCATAACATCAAAGTAAACAAACCCATGTTAAGTGTGTAAGGAGTGACACCACACATTTTTCATGTGTAAAGCAAGAATTTATTGCGATTAAAATGTGGGTTTGCATTTTATGAATGTGTTAAAAGATTTTTCAAAACGACAACCAAATTTTTAGATACCATAAAAATGTTACCTTTTAACATAAAAAAACTTCACCTATGGAATGTTAACATCTTTGTTTACTAATTCAATATTAGTTGAAGCAAGTGCATGAAGAAAAATCCATAAATTAATTTTAAAAGGAAAATTACTAACATGATATGACCAACCATATTTTCATATTTTCTCCTTTACATCCATTACAACAACACATAAAATCAACACCAACAAAGTTCACAAATCATGAAATTAATTGTGGGAGGCCACCATACATCTTTTGTTGCATGCATGACTGTTTGAATAAGCCAATTTTGATTTCATGCATTCTTCTTAAACACATCACTTTAATGTTTGTTGGTATTACTAATTTAAAAATGATTTCATGCATTAGACTAACTTGAATGAAGACATAAGAAAGGAAACACATTAAAATGTGAATGTGGAGAAAATGGTGAAAGTTAAAAAGACATAGAAAATGATTTTTTTAATAAAAGAAAGACACATTAACGCGCCCACTATGAGAAAAAAATGTGTTTTAAAATTGGCCTTGCAATTCAATTTTTGAATTGCAAAGGACATTTGCAACTCATTGTATTTATATGCCATGAGTTTTAATGGACAAATTGCAAAGTTACAACTCACCATATATACAGTGCAATTCATTACAACTCAATTACAACTCAGTCAAAACAACTCATTTTTAACTACTATTCAACTCCATTATAGCTACACCCACGATGTCATGTTAATGTCATTTATTGTCATCCATCTATTAAATTTGACATGTGACATTATGAAGATTTTTGGACATTAAAAATTCAAATATTTTACTAAAGGGATAGTTGCACAATAGTTGTAATACCTAAAGGATAGTTGCATAACAGTTGTATATGAATTGTTTTTTGAGTTTTAGTGTAGGGTATTGTGGTTTCGGCAAACCCGATTTCTCATAGTGGCCCCCAAACTATTTAAAAGACCTAAATGCGAATCTTAGAATGAAAGAATTTAAAAGGAAAATAAGTGAAGCACACTCCTTTGCTCGTAGCACTTGTGGAATAGGAGGGCATGTTGGACCTCTAGGATGGGACTAAGATGAACTCACAATCAAAAGTTCAATATGAAATTGTGCATAAGCAAACAAAAAGGCGATTAGTCCAAGTTGGAAACAAGTGGTGCAACAAATTTAATAGGGACAACTTTAAGCTCAAGCTCTACACGGCCCACAACCTTTGGGAGTAGGAACCATTCCCCTCCCTATAGTATAATCTTTGACTTTTTAGGGGGGCTACTTTTAAATGACATTTTTTCCCAAAATTCCCAAAATTGGGACTTTTATTGTCCTAAAACTTTAAATGTTCATATTTTTTTCAAATCAACTTTTTTGGAACATGCAAAAATAATATCTCATAATCCTCAAAAAGATTTTTCCAACAATGTATTGCATGCCCCAATTGGTGATCATTTGACCCTTGCTTTAAAGGGATTCATGGTCGAGAGTCAAATTTCCAATTTGATTCTTGGCCTTTCTTTTGATCATAATTCATGCATTTCAAGTCTAAATGAACAATGCGAGGGCACTTTAAACATTTACACTTCAAAATCTTCCAATTGTATCATGGGGGCCCAATTTGGTGTTTGTTTGCCTTTTCAACTAAAGTTTTAAATATTTGGGATTCCAGCACAAATGCAACTCCCAAAGGGGGAGTGCACTTGGAAGTCATTGGGTTCAATCTTTTGCACTCTCCCTCATTTGTGAGAATGTTTCACTCTTAATCACAATCTTTTGGCCTAATGTGCCTTTACATTCCACACTTAGTTGCAAACCCAATGTTAGGGTTGCAACACATTAATTTAGAATATTTTGCATTAATCACCTTACTTTGATGATGATGATGATGATGATGAATGACACATAAACAAATATGTCGACAAAGGTTATGAATCAATATATACCTAACACCCACCGCTTTCAAACCATAATGAATTCATTAAATTTCACTTTTCACTTAACCACCTTTATAATCCAAATAAAGAGAGTTTAATTTGGCCTCTTACATTCCTTTTGCTTTAACTTTTAAATTTTCTTTTTAAATGTTGTGTTCACCATGAATGGAAAAAGAACAATGATGCAAAATTTGATCCATTGTTATTCTTACTACCAAACAATATACTTTCAGCAAATATGATCAAGGTTATTTGATATTTTTATAACCGTGAATGTGATTTGTCAAGATTTGTGCCTAGTTGATAGACAAAGGTGATAGGACTTTCTACATGAACACATTTTTATGGGAGTATAATTCAAGTGAATAGCAATAGTTGCATGCAAGGTTTATGAAAAATGACTTAATGACTTTATAAAGAAAGAGGAACACAACCTTGATTGTTGGTCTCCATGAAGTATGTTCATGTTTTATTAGTAGTTTCTTCCTTGCTATTTTCTTCTAAGCTATGGAGATCCATCATCTGTATGTAATGTATAAATTTGGTTTTTCCAAGACTTTTGGTCAAAACATTTGTTAGTTGTTGAACAATTTGGACATGGAAATTTTATATCCTTTTTTTTGGGTGAGTTATTGCACATTGCAAATGAACATCAAAATGTTTCATCTTGTAATGGTACATTGGATTTATGGAAATTTTTATGCAACTTTTGTTATTGTAGTAAAAATTTATAATGGAGTTGTTAAAAACTATGAGTTATATAAGTAAATCGTAAAGCCATTTTGTTTCTTTTGCTACCTCCATGAAAGTTTTATATTCTAATTTTGTGAAAGATTTATTTTCAAACCTTTGTATTTTGCTAGTATAAGGTATTAAAATAATTCCAATTTTAATACTTATTGATTTTCTTATGTCTAGGTTTTCACCATAGTCAACATCATTGAAACATGTGGATTTAGTTTTTCTCCCTTTTGATATATTAACCCTACATCAATAATGCCTTTGAAATATCTTAGGAAATATTTGCAACTTCAAGGATAAATCTTGGGGCCTTTGCATGTATTTGCTTATGAAATTGATTACAAATATGATGTCCAATCATGTTTGTGAAAAACATTAGTCTCATTACAAGGTTCATGTATGTAATTGAAATTAGTAAAGAGAATCTTTTAGTGCTAGAATTGAAAAGTTTATATCATAGTACATTTACCATTTTGACAATAATTAAATTAATTTCAATGAACATGTTGATTTTTTTTCAAAATCAATCGCTCATTATGCTAAGAGTTTTAGATTACATCAATAGATTTAGAACTAGATACAATATAAACTAGGTACATTTGATGTTATTGTTGACTACATGTACCTTTAAGCTTGGTGGTGTGATGTGTTTATGTGACACACTCCCAAGTTCCTTGTTGAACCCACTCGAGTGTCCAACTATGTAAAGTT
>Ga0209611_10013864_pt1 | contig 10945 bp, 9 predicted proteins | sample S1TSphgellanicum_3_FD_187693 | JGI IMG/M metagenome (GOLD analysis project Ga0209611, IMG submission 187693) | Host-associated microbial communities from peat moss isolated from Minnesota, USA - S1T2_Fc - Sphagnum magellanicum MG (SPAdes) (version 2) | ecosystem: Host-associated > Plants > Peat...
ATTTGGAATTCATCGTGCTGTCAAAAGATTTAAAGGGGCGACATCAAGATACTTGCGATTAGAATTTCCAGAACTTAAAAGTCGCCTGCCTTCGCTTTGGACAAATTCATATTTTGTATCTACTGTAGGTGGTGCTCCATTAGACACAATTCAAATGTACATTCAAAACCAAAAAGAAACTTGACGGCGAATAAATTCGCCTGCGCCTTATCCCCATAGATGAATCTAGGGGCTACCTCGGCGCGAATAACTTGGTGTCAATGATTGTTAAGGTGCGCTAGCCCTGCCCAACATCCTCTACTAAGTAGGGTCTACTGAAAAAGTCTAGAAATTGAATCCAAGGTCCACAGAGGTTGAAAAATTTGACTTTTGGCAATTGCTTCCAAAACCTAGCCTACTTTTTTTCGTAACGGTGCAAGTCTTTTTGGGCATATTCTAGGTCATATCAACCTTACAGCCTTGCACACAGTTGGTAAAAAAACGCTGTAAATGATTGTCAGATAAGGGTTGTGTAGTTCTTCAGCAAGCCGTAAGTAAAGCTTGATAAAATCCCTCGCTGCAGATGCGTTGATCCGCCCCGGCACCTCTATCACTTGTCCCATTCCCCGGATAAAATGTGCTTTTGGCAATTTGGCAACCGGAATCTGAGAGTCGGAGTTTTAATCATAATGTAATCAGGGAGCTAAGACACGGTAAAAGCTACAAGGCCAATCATACCTGTTGTCTCATCAGTCCCACAGTTGCCAGTTGTTTACTATCTGATGTCGAACCTCCTTCGAGTTCAGCAAACTAGACAGCAGATGCTCCCCGCTTCACTTCAACTGGCCAATAATCCCACCACTTAACTATTCTCATGATTCTGTTGGCACAGCCGTAGTTTCCGCATGGCGAATCTTCTGCCCAAAAGGCGATCGCTTTCCTTCAGTCCACCCACTGTACCCAAGTGTATAAAGAAAGTCCGTTAAGACTGATAGCGAATTGGTGCATTGTCACCATTAGACAAACAAATTGAACTATGGATATCTCCAGCATTACTGAGTCAGAACAACAGTTACAGGAGCAAGCACACTGGGCATGGGGAGAGAAAATAATCATTAGTACACATTGGCGTAAATAAGTACTTGATCAGAATTAATTACACAAGCTATGGGCTGGAATACTTTATCCAGTCTAGATATTAGTTTGTAAATATTTCTGTTCGGTTACTTAAATAGGGTTTGCTGAAAAACTCTCCTATTGCGAATCTAGGTGACACACAGTGCCTAAAATGGGGACTTCGGGGGTTGGTTATTCAAATTCACCCCACGATTTTCTACCAAAGTGCAGGGATTTTGAACATCTATTTACCATAGTCTTGCACCTGTCTGGAATAAAAACGGTTGAAACCCTTATTTAGAGAAGGTTCTAGCTTTATTCAGCAAGCCCTAAATAGGCTGCTTTAACCTTCTTATTGCTATTTATTCAAACCCCAGTTAGTTTTGGACTTTGAAATTCGTCTGACAGAGCCTAGTTTAGGCATAACTATGAACTTCCTCCTTGACTTTTCTATAAAAGCTATACAAACCTCTTCCTACCTTTGTAGCCTTTTTCATACCTAAGTAGGATTGCTAAATTCCCTTACTCATGAGTAAGTAATTCTTAAGTGCTAATAATTGAATTTCCAAAGAAAGTGTTCCAAAATCGGGAAAATACTGAAGATAATCTCTAGCTTAGATTCACTATGCCAACCAGCCTAAATACTAAAGAAATCAATATGTATCTACAAAAAACTCGACGCAGACGAGGCGTTATCCTCACATCTCAAGGATTAAAGAAACTTAGAACAGCTAAGTCTGAAGCGGAGAGTGGGGAAAATGCTGGTAATCGTTATACTCTGGAGGCTTTGAATGAACGAACAGGGTTGTCTGTAGATACACTTACGAAGATATTCGCGTGTGAAGTAGGAGTGGATAGACAAACCTTGAAGTACTGTTTTCAAGCTTTTAATCTAGTTTTGGAAGAAACTGATTATTACTTTCCTGGATCACAATCGCAATGTAAAGTATTATACCCTAGTCAATTAGTGGCAGAAACAGCATTAGAGGTACCAGAAGGACAAGTACCACTAAATTCTGCATTTTACATAGAACGTCATCCCATTGAAGCTGATTGTTACAAAGCCATCCTGCAACCAGGGGCTTTAATTCGGATTAGGGCCCCCAAACAGATGGGGAAAACCTCACTGATGTCCAGAATTATTCAGTCTGCCACCAATAATGGCTATCGCACCGTATCTTTAAGCTTCGAGCTAGCTGATAAAGGCATTTTTCGAGACCTAGATAAATTCCTGCGTTGGTTCTGTGCCAATATCAGTCTAGGTTTACAGATACCAAATCGACTCACAGACTATTGGGATGAGGTGTTCGGCAGTAAAATTAGCTCGAAAATTTACGTTGAGCAGTATCTGTTAGCAAAAACAACCGACCCTATTGTCCTCGCCTTAGACGATATGGATCATTTATTCCAATATTCTGACCTAGCTGATGATTTTTTTGGCTTGTTACGCGCTTGGCATGAGGAAGCGAAAAATCGGGCAATTTGGAAAAAACTGCGCTTAGTTCTGGCATACGCCACAGAAGTATATACTCCTTTGAACGTGAATAAGTCGCCTTTTAATGTGGGTTTACCAGTGGAGTTACAAAGCTTAAATCGAGAACAAGTACAAGCCTTAGGAGAGCGGTATGGTCTCAACTGTTCAGAGCAAGCAGTAGAACAACTGTTGGTTTTGGTTGGCGGACAACCCTATCTTGTGAGACTGGCTTTTGATTATTCCTGGCGACGCAACATCACCTTGGAGGAATTGTTGTCAACTGGCCTAATTTCATACGGGATTTACCGTGAACACCTGCAACAACAATGGTGGAACCTCCAACAAAATCCAGAATTGGCAGCAGCCTATGGAAAGGTTGTTAAAGCAGGTAAACTTGTAGAATTAGGTCTAGAGGAAGGGTTCAAGTTGCAAAGCATGGGATTAGTAAATCTATACGATAGTCAAGCTACCCCTAGCTGTAAGTTATATGCCGACTATTTTCGCGATCGCCTAAGTAAATAGATCGAGCGGGAGGCAGGGGAGCAGCAGAGAGTATTGATCTGGTGTCCTCCCCTTAGCTAAAATCGACAATTCCCAGTCCGTGTCCACAATACAATTAAAAGACATCGTCAGTTAGAACCAGCGTAGAACCTTCCCACTTCTGACTTTTCCCCGTTAAGTCCGAACACCCTGGGGAGAGATTGATCCAAAATTCCTTGTATCCTATCTACTTCTTCTAAAACTGGTTCAAATGAAGGAGGTAGAAGTTTGATAATACCTGTGACCAAAAAGAATTTCGGCACTATTTCTTCTTTTCCCTCCTGCCTCAAAACCTCTACGATGAAAAGATAACGGGAAAAGTTAGCTTCCCGCTTACCGTGCATCCCTATGATATTCCTGGAACTCGTACTCCAAAACTTTGGTCCCTACTGCGGGAGACAAGTAATCAATCTCAACCCCAAAACCGAGGATGATCTACGCCCAATTATCCTCCTAGGTGGTATGAATGGGGGAGGAAAGACTACTCTCATGGATGCCATCCGCCTTGCCCTTTACGGACAACGTGCTCAATGTTCCACCCGAAATAATTTAAGTTATGCCGATTTCCTCAGGCAATGTGTTAACAGCCAAGTCAGTGTAGACCAGAAAACCCGCATTGAACTACTATTTGAACACATTGAAAACGACAAACCAGTCAAATATCGAATCGTGCGAACTTGGGAAAACCCCCCCAAAGAGGGTAAAGATACCTTAGGGATTTTAGGTGATAGCGATACCTGGCCTGACTCCCTAGTTAAAATCTGGGACGACTATATCGAAAATATTTTACCTCTAGGCATTTCCAACTTATTTCTCTTTGACGGCGAACAGGTGAGAAATCTGGCAGAACAAGAAACTCCTCCCACCATCGTCGTCGAGGCAATTCGCGGACTGTTAGGGCTAGAATTGGCTGACAGGTTAGCAGTGGATTTAGAAGTCCTAGTCAACCGCAAACGGAAAGAGATAGCTAGTATAAAAGACCTAGCTAACCTCGAAGAAATCGAAACCAAACTAACCCAACAGCAACAAGACCATCAAACCACAGAACAACAACTAGCAACCCTGGAACATCTGATTAAGGAGTTAGAAACAGAGCAAGATCTAGCCCTAAATAAATTCATTTCCGAAGGGGGAAAAATTGCCGCCGAACGCAACCAACTGGAACAACAGCAAAAAGCTAAAACTCTAGAAGTAGAAGAAATCCGGCAGTCAATGTGCCAATTAGCCGCTGATGTTCTACCCCTAGGACTAATTACTAACCTGCTCACTCAAATTCAAGGGCAGGGAGATAGGGAAACCAACCACCAACAACTCCAAATCGCCAAAGAACTATTACTCCAGCGAGATCAACGCCTACTAAATTGGCTGCAGAAAGTAGACATCGCCCCAGCCCAAGTTGAAAAAATCCAATCCTTCCTTACCAAAGACATAGAGAACCTATACACCCACTCCCCCCAAACAGAAGCACCTTGGCTACTAGCTGATGAAGAAACCTTAACTCAACTCCCCCAGATCATCTACCACCTGCAAAATTCCCAAAAATCTGCCCAGCAACAGCTAGCCACACTCATAAGTAAAGAAGAAGAAAGAAACACCCTCGAAAGACAAATCCAGACAGCAGCCTCACCAGAAGAATACAAGAAACTCCAAGATGCCGTTAAAGAGGCACAAAATCAAGTAGCTGCTGCCAAAGCCAAATCCGAAACTACCCGCCGCCGACTAACGGAATTAGACACCTTAATTACCAAATCCAAAAAGCAACTAAACGAATATACCGTAGAAACTATCAAGCATAAAAACAACGAACACATTATTACCGCCGCCGCCAAAGTTCAAACCACACTGAAAACCTTCCGCGATCGCCTCACCCTGCGAAAACTCAATAAACTAGAAGAGGAAGTCAAAAACTGTTTCCTCTACCTCCTCCACAAATCCGACCTAGTACACCGCATCGCCATAGACACTAAAACCTTCAGCCTCTCCCTCTACGACTTCAACGGGAAACCCGTTCCCAAACATCGCCTATCCGCCGGCGAAAAACAACTTCTAGCCATCGCCTTCCTCTGGGGACTAGCCAAAGTATCCGGTCGCCGACTCCCCGTAGCCATAGATACACCTCTTGGACGACTCGACTCCTCCCACCGCAGCAACCTAGTGGAACGATACTTTCCCGCCGCCAGTCATCAAGTTATCCTCCTATCCACTGACACCGAAATCGGTAAACCAGAAGTAGAAAAACTCCGAGAAAATCAAGCCATCGCCCAAGAATACCTTCTCAAATACGACTCCACCACCCGTCAAACAATCATCCAACCAGGGTATTTTTGGTAAATCATGAAACTTCCTCAGTGTGGATAGTTTACCTCGGTGTTGCTGGATCATAGGATGATTTTGCGCCAATTGTTCCGGCAGTCAATTTATCCTGCAAATATGCAACCTGACTTTTCTCGTTAAGTCCGAAAACCCCTGCCTCAAAACCTCCAGGAAAAGTCAATCAATTTTGGATTTTAGATTAACCCCATACCTGAAGGTAGGGGCTTGAGTAAGAAATTTTGGATTTTAGATTGTAAAGAGATATGAAGAAAACTAACTCTCGATACCAACTAGTTCATCCCCAATCCAAAATCTAAAATCTAAAATCTAAAATTGGTACATCCAAAATCTAAAATCTAAAATCTAAAATCTAAAATTGGCTCGGTCAGAAATATGCGACGCCGTTTAGACATGCTTATTTCCAGTGTTGTAATGATCGATCAATCAGAAGGGGTGCAGTACAAAATTGTTGGGATAGTTCAGCCCATACTTAGTAGGATTCTCAGGGCAATACCTCCAGTATACCAGCCAAACTAAACTTAGTGGAATCATTGAGAAGTCTTAAGGAGAGAGTAAAAACGATTCCCAAGGTAGTAACTGGGGAATAGGATAATTACTGGACAAGTCTCCCATCCCACATCATGGAACCCCCAACCGATCGCATCCGGCTCTCCCAAACCGCCAAAGATCAACTACTCAAACTCAAACGCCAAACCAAAATCGACCAATGGAACGTCCTCTGTCGGTGGGCATTTTGTCGTTCACTGGCAGAACCAAGCTCACCCTCCCCCGTACCCATCCCCTTAGATAGCAATGTGGAAATGACCTGGCGGGTCTTCGGTGGTGAAATCGCCGATATCCTGCTCCTAGCCTTGAAACAACGTTGCTATAATGACGGATTAGGCACAGATAAAGAAACCCTACTCCTGCAATTTCGCCTCCATTTACATCGGGGCATTGGTTACTTGGCCGGAGACCCAAGTCTGAAGAAAATTGAAGACTTAATTGAGTTAGCTACAAAATAACGAGAGGAAGTTTTAATCTGTGCCAACCAACCAATCACTGCTAAAAAGCTTTGGCAACCCCAAGATGGGGGCATTACTATTTCTCGGCTTTTCCTCCGGTCTGCCCTTATACTTAGCTAGTAAGACCCCCCTACAAGCTTGGCTGACGAAGGAGGGAGTCAGCCTCACTGCTATCAGTGCCTTCAGTCTAGTGGCACTACCATACTCCCTCAAATTCCTCTGGTCCCCCTTACTAGATCGATTTACACCCCCATTTTTAGGTCGTCGTCGGGGTTGGTTGGTCATCACCCAACTAGCACTGCTACTAGCACTGGCGGCCATGGCGTGGCAAAAACCATCCACAGGTCTGAAATTCCTAGCCATCACAGCAGGAATTGTCGCCTTTTTCAGTGCCAGTCAAGATATTGTAGTTGATGCATACCGCACCGATATCCTCACAGCACCGGAACGGGGACCCGGTGCGTCCATATATCTCCTGGGCTACCGGGTTGCCCTTCTCATCGCCAGTTCCCTCACCCTATTTCTCGCCGGCTTCATACCCTGGCCCTTCGTCTACCTCATCATGTCACTGCTAATGCTCATTGGGGTAGTCACCTCCATCCTGGCCCCTGAACCAACCCTGGTGGAGCGTCCCCCCCAGAGTTTAGCTGCTGCTGTGACACTACCCTTTATTGAATTTTTCCAGCGCCACGGCTCACTGCAAGCAATTCTCATCCTAGTATTTATCGTCATCTATAAATTAGGAGACTCCTTAGTCAAGAACGTAGCTACCCCCTTCCTATTAGACAAGGGCCTAAATTTCCGCGCATCCGAACTGGCCCTGCCTAATGCCTTGGGAATTATGGCTGTGATCGTGGGTACCTTGGCAGGAGGAGCAGTGATGAGCAAAATAGGTGTTAATCGTTCATTATGGATATTTGCAATTGTGCAAACCGTCGGCAACCTAACCTACGTTGCTTTGGCAGTAGTCAATCAAAGAAATTTCCCTTTGATGCTAGCTGCCATTAATATGGAAAATTTCTGCGCTGGCTTAGAATCAGCTGCTTTTGTCGCTTTTTTGATGAGTCTTTGTAACCAAGGCTTTTCAGCTACCCAGTACGCCTTACTCTCTAGTTTGCAAGGCTTTAGTCGAGATATTCTCACAGCCCCCGCAGGCACATGGGCACAGACCACAGGATGGACGGTGTTCTTCCTGCTGACAGCCCTAGCCGCCTTACCAGGGTTGCTACTTCTACCATTCTTTGCCCCCTGGACCCAAAGACCAGTAGTATCACTCAGACCCGGACTTGAGCAAGAAGAGGATGTATGGGGAACCAAGTAGTTATTATTGTCGGCACATTCATTCTTTTAATTACAGGGCTATTACTAGGCTACGTCCTCTCCCAGCTAGTTCTGGGCTTCCTAGTGCTGAACCTCCTCACTTTCATGGGGACACTTAGCCTGATTTTAATTTTTGCTACACTCTATTACGTTTTATTTTGGCAGTTACGGCGGGATCAGCCCCAATCCTTTACTAATGAGGTCATACCTAACCAACCAGACGAGGAAATCACTGATAATGCCCTCAAAAATAGGTTGATTGCCATATTATCTGGGGACACTGCCGCTGCTGAGAGGTTAATCGAGCAAGCCAAGCAGAACTATCCAGGGATGCCGGAAAATTGGTACTGTGAGCGAGTGCTTGATGATCTGGAGCGCGATCGCCGTTAGGCTGATGGGGAGTTATCTCCCCCCTCCCCCCTCCTAAATAAACTAGGATGGCTATATGAATTGTGAATTCCTCAATATGGCTATATTTCGTCAGTATATCGCTCCCTTACTCGTAGTATTAGTGTTTATTATTGCCTTGGTTGCCGTCAGTGCCCGCATCTTTTTGCCTACTGACATGGCAGCACCCGCACCTATTGCAGGAGTGATCACTAACATCTTTTGAACTGTGAATTCCCACTGGGCTATTGTATTCGCCGTGGCTCCACCTTAGATCGGGCGCTATTGGTAAAGTTTATGCAGCTGACCTATCAGCATATATTTCCCAACCAAGATTTTTCCCACCTAGCCCAGACCGTTGAGCAATATTTATCGAGGGATACACCCTTATGGTGGGTAGATCTAGAACCAACCACCTCCCCCATCGCCTGTCTCTGGATGGGCAATGCTATTGACCAAGTGCATGGTGACCGTCATGCCCACATCTTTCTCCTCTATGTCATGCCCGAATATCGACGGCAGGGTATTGGCACAGCTTTAATTGAATATGCCGAAGATTGGGCAATTCAAAGGGGCGATCGCCAGATTGGGTTGCAGGTATTTCAGTCCAATACACCGGCATTAAGTCTTTACCATCAACTTGGTTATCAATCTCAGTCTCTGTGGATGGTAAAGTCACTTCCAATACGGTTCGGTTAGACAAAAATCCCTCTCTGAGTATCTCCAAAGATAATTGTTGAGAACATTAGGGACTTCCAGAAATTAAATTATTCCATTTTATAGACTCAACACGACTATTACTCCCTCTGCTCCCCTAGGAATTCGATATTTTTTTAGTTGGAAGTCCCTTATCGGAACCGCAGGGCAAACGCATCTTATTTATTAATAGTTTGGAATGTCATATTTTAACTATTAAACTGTCATTCCGCACCCTCCACTGTCACAACTGATGCGAATCCGAACAAATACATCAGTCAATAGAACTTCAGGCTAAATTTGCTAACATCACCGAACAGTTTACCTCAAGCAAACAAGGTCATTTAAAAGCGGCGTATGACGCCACTATACATAGTCCCTGTCCCAAGGTCTTATTGTCTCGTCTATTATTCTCAATGATTACCCTTGAAACCATTGAAAAATGGCTGAATGCACCAGCAGAAAAAGAACAGCTAGAATTCAAAGAAGCCAAGCTACAGTATGATACAACCAGATTGTTACGCTACTGTGTGGCTTTAGCTAACGAAGGTGGTGGATATCTGGTTTTGGGCATAAGCGACAAGCGCCCGCGTCGTGTTGTCGGTTCCCAAGCTTTTCCATCCCTAAGTGACCTCAACAATATCAAATCTCGCATCATAGATAAACTCAGATTTCGTGTAGACGTTACAGAATTACAGCATCCTGATGGAAGAATCTTGATTTTTGAAGTGCCAAGCCGTCCTGTTGGACGACCATTAGAGTTAGATGGAGCCTACCTAATGAGGGCAGGAGAAGATTTAGTACCGATGACACCAGATGTACTCAAGAGAATTTTTGCCGAAGACCAACAAGATTGGTTTTTGCAAGCTGCTCAATGCGATGTCACCCCCGATGAAGTAATCAACCTTTTAGATACTCAATCATACTTTGATCTGCTAAAAATTCCCTATCCAACTACCCGCGATGCAGTTCTTGATAGATTGCAAAACCAAAATTTAATTCTACAAACAGCACAGGGTTGGACAATCACAAACCTAGCTGCCATTCTTTTAGCAAAAAGACTAGATGCCTTTTCCGCTGCATTAGCTCGTAAAGCACCCCGTGTAGTTATTTACGCAGGGATAGATAAGTTAAAAACTCGTAATGAAATAACAGGTGTTAAAGGTTATGCAGTTGGTTTTGATGAATTAGTACAATTTGTCCATTCAGCCGCACCACAAAATCGGTTTGTAGAGGAAGTTGTGCGAGAAGAAGTCAAGATGTTCCCAAAACAGGCCTTAAGAGAACTGATTGCCAATGCTTTAGTACATCAGGATTTTCTGGCAACAGGTACTTCAGTCATGATCGAGATGTTTAGCGATCGCATCGAGATATCTAATCCTGGTATTCCACCCATTAAGGTAGAGCGGTTTATTGATGAAAATCGTTCCTTTAATGAACAACTCGCCAATTTAATGCGACTTTTCGGTATTTGTGAAGAAAAAGGTAGTGGTATTGATAAAGTTGTCAGCGCAGCAGAAGAGTTTCAACTACCTGCACCGGATTTCCGAGTAGGTGATACACGTACTACAACAGTCCTCTTTGCCTATCAGGATTTTGCTGACATGAGCAAAGCAGATCGAATTCGAGCTTGTTATCAACATTGCTGTTTATTATATGTCAATAATAAAAGAATGTATAACCACACACTACGGGAAAGGTTTAAGTTAAGTGAAGCACAAACAGCAACAGTATCTCAGATCATTGGCAACACCAAAGACGCTGGATTAATCAAAGCAGACCAATCTAAGACCAGTTCTACGCGCTATGCCAGATATTTGCCTTTTTGGGCGTAGGTGTTGTTTTACGGCAAATCGAGGTCAGCCCTTCTCAAGTCCCAAAACCCCCGCCAAATTAACAAAAAAGTGTTTTACAGCAAATCGAGGTCAGCCCTTCTCAAGTCCCAAAACCCCGGCCAAATTAACAAAAAAGTGTTTTACAGCAAATCGAGGTCAGTCCTTCTCAAGTCCCAAAACCCCCGCCAAATTAACAAAAAAGTGTTTTACAGCAAATCGAGGTCAGTCCTTCTCAAGTCCCAAAACCCCCGCCAAATTAA
>Ga0209611_10013865_pt1 | contig 10944 bp, 3 predicted proteins | sample S1TSphgellanicum_3_FD_187693 | JGI IMG/M metagenome (GOLD analysis project Ga0209611, IMG submission 187693) | Host-associated microbial communities from peat moss isolated from Minnesota, USA - S1T2_Fc - Sphagnum magellanicum MG (SPAdes) (version 2) | ecosystem: Host-associated > Plants > Peat...
TGGCATTTAGTGAAACAAGGTTACTCCCAAGTGAAATACAAATTTACCAAACCATTCATTTGTTAGTTAATTAACTAGCCAACATGGAAATTAGTTAAAATTGAATTATTTAATATATATTATTATTGATAATTTCATTATTTTCAGCCTATGATTTATTAACACGTGTCATTATTTAGGCCAGGTTAAAAACCTAACCTATGTAAGTAAGCCACATAATCAACCTAAGCACCTATTATAAAGAATTAGATAGAAGAATATTTGGTCAACTTACCATTGTTGACCACACACAACTCCACTTATGAGGTTTGATTCTTTGACTTTTAGAATGGAAACAAACACTTCTACCATCAAGCCACCCCACTTGTTGTAATGATATGTTACATTACATTATTTTTATCAAATACTTCATTTTAAACATTACAAAAACATAAACTTTGAAACTTCATATATTATTGAGATTTTGTTTAAATGAAATGATTCGAGTTTACTTTTCAAAAAAATTCAATAATGTACATTATTACATTTATTTCCTTTTAAAAGTGTAAAATCGTTTGAATAAAAAAAAAGTTGAATATCATTATTCAATAACATTTCAATGACCATTCTTTTGAAAAAAAAAAGTTTAATAAATGGATAATTTTTTTACTAATATAATAATACTACATATGCTAAGCTACTTTCAATTATTATATGACTATTTTTCATTAATTTAAATTATTTCACCCTACATTATTTATGACTATTTATGACTATTTTTAATTACTTTTGGCTATTTTAAGTTATTTCATTTTATGCTATTTTCAATTATGTGAGGGTATTATTGGTTACTTCTGGCTATTGAAGATTATTTCACCTTATGTTATTATTGGCAATTCTAAGTTATTATAAATTATTTCTCTTTAAGTTATTTTTGTCTGTTATAGAATATTTCACCCTAAATTATTTTTGACAATCCTAAGTAATTCTAATATATGGCTATTGGTTATTCTTTTATTAGGGCTATTGGTGGTTATTAATGGCTATTAATACCTATTCTATTGGTGGTTATTCTATTAATGGCTATTAGTAGCTATTTTATTGGTGGCTATTGATGGTTATTTTATTAATGACTATTGGTTGTTATTTTATTAATGGCTATTGACGGTTATTTTATTAATGATTATTGGTGATTATTCTATTAATGGTTATTGGTGGTTATTCTATTAATGGTTATTAGTGGTTATTTTATGAATGGTTATTGGTGGTTATTCTATTAATGGTTATTAATGGTTATTTTATTAATGGCTATTGGTGGTTATTTTATTAATGGCTATTGGTGGTTATTTTATTAATGGCTATTAGTGGTTATTCTATTAATGGCTATTGGTGGTTATTTTATTAATAGTTATTGATGGTTATTCTATTAATGGCCATTGGTGGTTATTGTATTAATGGCTATTGGTGGTTATTCTATTAATGGCTATTGGTGGTTATTCATTCATAATTATTATATTAGTGGTTATTGGTGGCTATTAATGGCTATTAGTAACTATTTTATTGGTGGTTATTGGTTGTTATTCTATTAATGGCTACTAGTTGTTATTCTATTAATGGCTATTAATTATTATTCTATTAATGACTATTGGTTGTTGTTCTATTAATGGTTATTGGTGGCTATTGGTGGCTATTATATTAATGATTATTGGTTGTTATTCTATTAATGATTATTGATGGTTATTCTCTTAATGACTATTAGTGGTTATTGTATTAATGGTTATTATATTAGTGGTTATTGGTGGTTATTATATTGGTGGAAATTGATGGTTATTAATTGTTATTATATTAGTGGTTATTTGATTAATGGTTATTGATGGTTATTGTATTATAAGTTATTATTGATTATTATATGTTATATTACGATTATTAGTGATTATTTTATTATAAATTATTTTTGGATATTCTATGTTATAATATCATAAACTATTAATAGTTATTATATTGTAGGGTATTTTAAATTATTTTTCATAGGTTATTATTTTCTATTTTAAGTTATTATATTTATGATAAAATAATTTAAAATAACATAAAGTAGAATGACCTTGAATAATTTAAAGTATAATTTGAAATAACATATATTAATTTAAAATAAAATAACCTAAGGTATAGCCTAAGGTTAGTTGACTAATTTAATTTAAATTAACTTAAAAGTTTATAATAAGCTAATTAAGATACCTTAAGGTAAAATAATGTATAATAGTTTACAGTACAATAATTTATAATAATTTATAATAATTCATAATAACATAAGATGTAAATTAGAATAACTAAAATAACTTAAAATAATATAAGGTATATCATAAAATAACATATATAGAATATTTTTAAAAACATAAAAATAAACCTATTTACTACAATAAATTATGATAGTGAATTTTGTTAACTAGTAATGAAACATGATGTTTACATGGTGATATTATAGTGAAATAACTTTCACTAAGGTGAAATCAATAAAATGCAATGAACTTATTTCATTTTTAAGGTCCCATAGTGATTTAGGCTAGTGAATTGCACCTCACTTTTGTAATAGTGCATGAACCCTCCCCATTGTTTGACATTAAAATGTTGGAAGTTAAACCAATTACCAAATTCGTGAACACTAGATTTAGATGGAACACCCAATGAAGCCACTAACAACGAATAGTTGCATATTAACTATTGGCCTTATCCAAAGATTCAACATTTTTGTACTTGTAGCAGAAAGCCTTATGCTAATCTTGGAGTTCAGGTTTGATTAATTTTTAATTATGCCTATCAAACAATTGAGTTCAATGGGACAAGCATTTATGTTTTTTATTAACCATCTTGACAATGGCATCCCCAAAACCATAAACAATTTTGATAGCATTCCAATTTGCTTGGGTTCTACTCGCCATGAATCTTTTGAAGTTTGGTTCAAGATACCTGTGCTTGAGCATTGTGTGGTTCATGATCTATTGTGTTTCAATGTCTTCAAATTGCATGTCGCAAACTATAATGGTCATGATTTGTAATAAATTGAATCATATAAATGGCAAGCCATTGTTGTTTCATTAGTGACGCACTTGACATGGTCAAACATGATCTAAGAGTTTTGATCTAGATCCCCCCACACTACATTCATGCAAGAAGCCCCACTCCAATCTCGACCATGTCAAAGGACATTTTGAAAATGAAGACTTTCTAATTAGAAATTTGGCCTCGAACGCAACATTCTTGGATGTCATCATTACAACTCTTGGACTTTAACTCAAGAATGCTGTTAATGTAGCTTCCACCTAGATGATGTTTAAATGATGCAACAAGGTTTCAAACATTTGAGGAGCTCAAGACAAGGAATTTGTTTGGAATTTGTTCAAGCTAATTGCCCTTGAGAAGCTTGAAGTTGTCATTGTCGCTATCATTGAATAAATATTTAGCCAAGAACGATTTGTTAGCGTTCAATGAGATGGTAGATGTTTTAGCATTGGGTGTTCAATTGACCCCTTCTTTGATCAACTTTTTAATCTCATACATAGTTTTTTTACACCTAGCATCTACAATAGGGTGGAGATGCACACCAAGGTGAATTGCAACTTTTCAAATGGTCTAAAGTTTATGCACAATGTAATAAATTTGACCTTTGCAAGGGTCGACATAAAATGAAGGAAATTACAGAATTTGTAACAAATGACAAATTCGAAGGTTCGAAAATGACCTATCCTTTCATTGAAAGGTGGGTTGATTCTTTGACCCAAGTAATTTCGTTGCAAACATTAGAACAAACAAAGCAACTATAGTCAATTTGCACACAATGCAAGTGATCCAAATAGTGAATTTTCTTGAAGCTAAAGCCAAAATTATTCTTGATGTTGGTTGTGATCACCTTGGACCAAGCATGGCCATCACACTTTCTATCCATGCCTTGCATATGTGATGAGGAGGGATCATTAGGGGATAGTGGAGGCAATTCAAACAAAATGTTTTTATTGAATGTTGTGGGTAGAAAGGAAATAATTTGAATTACAATCTTATCATAATCCAAATTACATAGTTCATTAAAAACATGTTTTGTTCCTAACATTATGTGCAAATCAATCACCAAGTGAACTAATGCAATTGATGTGGAGGGGTTCGATGTTGGCCAATAGAACACAAGTTCCAAAGGAATAGACAAATCATGGGCGTGTCATGCTTTTAAACCCTGCACAAAGGATGGCACATCCTCTTCAGATGACAAACCAAACAAGTCAATGAATACGGACGAAGGAGCAATGTTAGAGTGTTGGAGGCCAGTATCAAGATTGTCAATATTTTTTGTCATGTGTTTTCCTGCAATCATAACTTTGACCATAAACATGACTGTTCATGATGTCAAGATGGTTTCTTGGGAATGAGTAAGCACGTTGACACCCACAACCCTATAACATCTAAAGCTCACCACCCATTCCTATCCTTGAGCTGGGGTAGTTAGTATCTCATAAACTGAATTGGAGACATTATTATTCACATTGTATGTAACATCCTTGGAAATACACAAGGAACCTAATTAAAAACCAAACATAACACATAAGCATTTTTCAAACACCATTGTTGTATTAATTCCATCTACTAAGATGGATAGTTCAATAATAACAATTTATTATTATTATTATTAGAATATGATCTTAATTTAGGCAAATAATTAATAGTTAGTGTATTAATTAATTTATCATATATGGTGCCTAGGCTTGGCTAAAATTAAGGTTAACCACTTAAAATTAATTAAGTGTTTAATGTGGCACCTAAAGTATGTTGAAGGCTAAGCCATGCCTAGACCTATGGTGCATACCATGTGTGATACATATGTAGTTTTAGACATAGGCCAAGTGACACCTAAATTGGGCAAAAACTTAACTTTTAGGTGCCACATGGTACGATATAAACCTAGGCCACATGGCACCTAGGTCTAGTTCAATTATACCAAACCTTCTATTAACTTAGTAGATTGTATTGAAGTTTGGTATCATGTGCCTTGTATCAAGCTTTCAAATTTTAATAAACTATGTACTTAAATGAACATGTTATTTTGTGCGTATGTTATCAATCATAAAACAATATACATTTTTACAATAAAAAGACCAAAAACAAACTCACATAAAAAAAAATTCAAAAAAATTGGGTTGTGTTTTTTATAATGTTGGAAAAATATCAACAACTCAAATTTAATGAAATTTGTTTCATAAGTTTTGTAGTTTAAAACACCAACATGAATGCCACAATTGCGATTTTGTTATTAGAAGGAGAGTCAAAGAGGGTTGATAGAAAACCCAATTCTTTTTTTATCATGTTTGCCATATCCTCTAAGAATTCAAGGATAATAATAGAAGTTTAGTTAAGAAAATATGAATTTGCGAAAATCTCCATATAGAAAAGAATCCACTATTCTTTATCATACTTGCAAAGGGAGTGAGGCTAGTGACGAATGGTGAGAGAAGATACTAACATTGCCATGTGATAGGAGGTAGCCCCATGGTGATACCTCCTTAATCAATGGGAGGAATTTTAGAATGGTTGTATTTCATGTTCAAGGATGACTAACTATCTTCAACTTCATTAATTTTGGTGGGATCAAAAAGTGGATTTAAATGCCTTGGTCTAACTTTTGGGGACAACTCGTTTGTTTGTATATTACTTCTAACCATAGGTGTCAACAAAGAGGTTTCCAATTATAGTTATTGTTGATATGTCCAATGAGAGTTACCCTTTGGTTTCATTTTTGGCAATCCATCACAATATTGTGTAATTAATGAATTTTTTTGGTTTTTACAACCTCAATAAAAATTTGCTTCTTAAAATTATAACTAGACATTTGGGTGTAGTCACATTAACAAGAGCTATAGCAAGTGTAATGTGTACTTAATTTTTTATGTTTAAAAGCGATAATTTAATTTGGTGTTGAAAATATAAGATTTTTTAATATATTAAGGTTCATAATATATCATTGGAACATGTGAATTAATTTTTAAAATGTTTGATGAATAAAAAGCTTTTAAGAACACTCATTAAACATTGTAATGTGTGGTTTTTAACACTAAAAGGAATTATAGACTTCAAAACTTTTGAAAATTACATGTATCTTGAAATGTTTTACATAAACTTTGACATAATGATATAAAGAATTTTTGAAATTTTTTGAAAGAATATTCTAAAAAATATTCTTTCAAAAGTAATCCCCTAAGTGGGTTGGTGTGGTTCATGTTATCCTGTTTGCACCCATCTCTAACTTATGCAAAGTCTAGGGCACATTGGATTTGGTTGTTGCAATGTTTACTGTGTAACATTTTGCATGAGGTGTTGACATAATAAGAATGCACAACTTGTATTCTTTGCAAAGTTGACTTGTAGTTGTATAATATAGTTGAGGGATAGTCGAGTCAAAGTTGTAACAAAGACATCAGTCTTGTGAACTTCATTTCATCCATCTTTATGTTTTATGACTTACCAAAATAGTTGAACACAAGATTCATGAAGTTGACACACCACTTCGAAAGGCATGATTATAGGCTATGTTAATTTCCTAATCGACATTTTGATTATAGTTCAATTGTACAACCTATAGGTGCCAAAAATGTTACATGAATGACCCTTCAGTTGAGATTTATTTTCAATTGTTCATGTAAATAGTAGATAGTTCAACTTACTTGGTAGCTTCAAATTATTTTTTTAATATTTAAAATTGCAATAAACATGTAGTTGAAAATGACATGTAATCAAAAGCAAGCTGGTTGAAAAAGAGGAATTTTCTACTAGTGGTTGTGGCAAAATCCAAACCACATTCCCATTGAATTAAATAATGGCCATTGGTCAAACCCAACTTATCATCACCAAAGTCTATAAAATTCTTTTTGTCCATTCAATTTTTTCAAATTGCAAAGAAATAATATGAGTACCTTATATTGGTGCACTCTTTCAAATGAGTTCACTTCTTCCAATTCCATTTCCACATATGCAAGTTGCTACACAAAGGTTAGAAACTAACTTAATCAATCTCTACCAAGAAAAACTTGCCAAATCATGGAGATGAGGATCCTTTCTACCTTGACCACCAACAAATATTGCAATTTCAATTTCTTGAAATATTATATTGCAATTATTATGGATATAATAATTTACAAAAGTCTTTTAACGATTAACAAGTGTATCAATTAGAAAGAAGAATGATTCATCAAAATTGTACATGCAAAGATTTCATCTTACCTTGTACACTATTGGAAGAGGTCATTTGACGCACCCCCAGGCTCCTTGATGGACTCAAATGTGAGTCCAAATAGAAAACAACGGAAGAACAATGAGTTGGGGCACGCTCCTTGGCTCATAGCACTTTGAGGGGTAGAGGGGCGTGCTGGAGTTCCGGGATGGGACTAGGAAGATTGATAAGCATCAACTACTCATACGGACCTGCAAAAAACCAATAAGGTGGTTAATGCATAGTTGAAGCACTTTTGGTGTTAGGACGAGCCATGGGCAATTCGGACTCATAAGATTCACCATGGCCCAAACTCGGGGGAAGCCATCACCTTCCCCCCTTATAGTATACTCTGTGCCTCTCCACGAGGCCCACATCCAAATGGCTTTTTGTCCCGGGACTCTCAAGTGGGAGTCCCGAAATTGCCAAAGTTGGGACTCTCGTGATTTTGGAGCCTCATAATTTTGTGTGCAAACCTCCGATTGAGATGAGGTCTAAAGCAAAGTTGTAGCCTTGTCGAGAGCTTTCCAACGGTAAGTGGCATGCCACCTGCATGCAAGGAAATCGGGTCGATTCTTGATTTTTAGTGGTTGGGAGTCAAATTGCCAATTTGACTCCTGGCCTTTCTTTTGGCCATAATTTGTGTTTCAAATGTCCAAATGGGTGATGCAAGCCCATTTTAGACATCTAAGTTTCAATAGTTCTTCAATGGTATAAAGAACACCTTGAGCCATTGGGTTTTGACCTTTGCAATCACTTTTTGAACATTCGGGAGTCCATCGAGACTCCAATTCCCAACATGGGAGTTCACTTGGGAGTGTGAAGGTTTTTTCCCTCACACTCTTTTACATTCCCGGGGTATGAAAATGCGACTCCCGGACTTAGTCTTGGCCTGCACCTTTGCAAGCCCTTTGCCTTGGTCGCGAACCCAAGTCTAGGGTTGCGACATCATTATAATGTGTTGGTTTCTTCATTTTGTCTTCTACCTTGCCAACAACATGGATTTTTTTCACAAATCAAGTGTCAAAAACATTAAATATAGTTAAGGGAACTTATTTTCATAAATAGAAGAATCATGTTGTAGTTATAGTTCATCAAATATATGGCAAACACATTACTAGTTCATTACCTAGATTTTCAAGAGACACAAATGAAATCATTTAGATATAAAGTCATTGATTGTTCAAAAGCTTTAGAAGTACATGAATCAATTCCCACTTAAAACCCTAACAATGTTTTCAAGCATGATAAAAAATATGCGAAACCAATTAATAGCCACAACTTTTATGGCTTGAATTTAAGAAAGTCAAATGTTTTTAGTTTATAAAAATCATAAATGAAGTGTGTTAAGTTAAGGAGATATATTTGGGCACCCAATCCATGAAAATGAGGGGTAGGTTATACTTCTATAGGCTACCATTTCCTTTTGTAATAATGCAAACATAAAAGGATGATGGAGGCAATATGGCTTATGGTTGAATTTATAGTATGTTGCACTTTTGATAACAACAAAAATGAGAGGAAAAATTTAATTTAAACAAAAATTTATGGCAATAAAAAAAGATGTTATTCTTATGTATTCAATCAATGAAGGTTCATAACAGTGTTTATTGGTGCAAATGTTTTGCAATGCAAAAACAAGATGAACATTGAGTAAATTACCAAAGGAGGGGTGAAAACACATTAAGGGTGAACCACTTTTGTTCAAAAAAGGTGATGTATAACAAGTATTATAGTATGTAGTAAGCTAAAATTTTGATGGCATCTGTTGGTTATCCTAAATAGAAGTAAAAACTTTAAAATTTGCACAAGAACATTTTTGAACTCAAAATTCATTTTGAGTTCGAATTAATTTTGATCCAACAGTTAGATGAGGAGGATTGGATAAAATCAATGTATACAAAATACATAACTTAAAGTTTTTCAATAGCCATAGGGTTCATGTTTATGATTCACGAAACATTACCAAACAAAAAAAAACTGAAAAAATAATGTAATGCTCATTTATAAAATCTGCTCTTCTTTGATATGGAAGTGGTTTTTTCCTAAAAAAAATTATTATTATGCATTCATTATTAAACAAATGCAAAACAACATTTTTTTTGAATGGAATTTCATCCAAAACTTTAAATTTAAAAATTTTCCTAGATTTAATTAATGTATATCAATATCATACACCATAAAAAAATTCACCCAAGAATTCCATCCACAATCCTAGTTTTGAAGTATATATTCAAAATTTCAAACTTTGTGACAAGTATTATTTGTTCACCAATATACTCCATACATTCAAATTTTTCAATGTTTGTTGAATTTTTCAGAATAAATGATTAGATGAAATCTGAAGCTAATAAATATACTTAAAACAAACAAAAATAATCCAAGATGTGATGTCCATGCATTACCAAAAAAATTAATTGTAGAAAGATTATATGTGTGATTACAATTTGGGGGGGGCGGGGGCGGGGGGGGGGCTTAGTGTGCTTTCACTTGGAAGCTATTTGTTTCTTCTCTTTTAGCACAAAAGGAAAAAAGTTCAAAAAAAAAGTTCGAATACTTAGTTAAATGGTGTTATGTTTTTTGTTGAATAATTTCAATGCACCAAGAAAGTCATTCCACAACTTTTCTGTTTTGCTTTTCATTCAAGAATTCCTATTTTCTTTACTTCACTCTCTTACTATAAATCTTTCAACTTCCAAGCCTAGAAAAGAAAATGGAATGAAAAAAACTTGTTCCCCTTCCCTCTTCACAACAACATTATTTATAGTTTGGCTTTCTCTTGTGTAAGTGCATTGGCTATGTATGTGACAATGTTGAAAGGCAAGAACAATAGAAGGGTCTTGGCATACTAAGGTGTCCATTTTTTGGTGTCACAAGGACAATTTTGAGGGGGGTTACCTTTAAGTTTGGTACAATATTTGTTGAGATATGATAGAAAATTATAAAAAGGATTCATTTAACTAATCTATAACATTTGTATAATCAAATTTGAAAATATAATGCCATCATTTCATTCCAAAGTGAACTTTCAAAATGATGTAACATCTTTTGTCACAATCCATAAAAAACATTTATGGAGTTTTATTACATAATAAACATGTGTGAAATGTTTTTTTCTTATTTTAATTTCTAGTATGATTGTGAGGGTATTGTAATGTTAAAATAAGGGCTTACAAGTAAGTTTAATATATTAATTTATTGAGAGTTTGTAAGATTGCCAATAGTCTATAAAATCCATGATTTATTAAAATGGAAAAATTGAGGATTGTTGTTTTGTAAAAAAGGACATTATTACTTTAAATAACAATGGCCAATTATAAAAATTGAAAAAACCCATGTTTTTCCTTCTAACTTTTCCTCTAGTTGATCGAATTGAGACATGTGTTACAATTTAAAAAATTGTAGACTCCACATGTGCCACTTTTCATACCACCTTAATGTGCTAAAAGCCAAAAAACAATGATGATCTAATTACGAATGCCTCCAAGAACTCCACAACAAAATCTTATTACAACAAGCTTGACACTTCCCCTTTTGGTTGTCAAGCACAAATGTCTTTACCTAAACCTTTTGATGGGTCATGTGTGAACATGCGCATAAAATTAACACATATTGAAAAATAAAATCCATTTCTTTGCAAGTTGGATACTATGTTTTCAAAATGAACAACTAGGATGTGAATAATTTGTCCTCTTTAATAATTTGATTAGTTTATTTAT
>Ga0209611_10013866_pt1 | contig 10943 bp, 2 predicted proteins | sample S1TSphgellanicum_3_FD_187693 | JGI IMG/M metagenome (GOLD analysis project Ga0209611, IMG submission 187693) | Host-associated microbial communities from peat moss isolated from Minnesota, USA - S1T2_Fc - Sphagnum magellanicum MG (SPAdes) (version 2) | ecosystem: Host-associated > Plants > Peat...
ATGTAGATGAATGTGGTTGATTATTCATCCTCTTCTTTCCTTCGAATATATAAGGGGTAGAGATTGGAGCTTTTGGCTCATAATTTGCATTTATTAATTTCATATTGTTATTTGGATCAAAATTTGTAGAAATATCATATGTGAATAGGAAGCCTTGAAGAAATAAAATGTGGAGATTATTATGAATACTATTGTGGAAACTTTATAGTCTTTTGGTAGTGATCCCCCTAAGGGAGAATCTTTAAGCACGTGTGATGAACTCCCTTGGGGTGTATTCTCAGATAAAGATTTGATTTTTGGTGCATAGGTGATCCTATCCCAAAAAATGTAAAGCCTCATGTTGGAAATCATGTGAATGATGAATATTGCAAGTGTTGTTTTGAAATATGTTTGATATTGTACCTATGTGCTAGAAGGGATTAATCAAAAATTAATCTTCGTAATTCCGGACCCCTCCTAGGCTATAGTCCCACCAAGTTGGATTTGAACATACAATAGTAGTCATAGTTGGAAAAAAACCTTCCCAAACTTGAAAGAATACATGGGTTGCATTGGTGGATGAATTGTTCAAAATTTGAGAATTGAGAAAAGATCTACTAATGCTTGGTTTGTGAATCTCTATTGTTATCTACCACATCCAAAATAGTGTGTAATCTTGTCACAACTTTATTTTCTTCTTTTTAAAACCAAATACAAACTTCCACATTCCAATTTTATTTCATTAAAGAAATACACCATGTACAGACGAACTAATGAGACCTATTCTATTGATAAATTGTGACTTCCTTCACACACAACATATAAACAAAAGACTTTTGCTTGTAATGTGTACATTGACATGTAATGGTTACTCGATATTGTGAAGGCCACATTTTGTGTAAGGTTGGATTCTTTAGATTATGAATAACAAAAATCAATTGATAATTGCATGTCAAAACAATGCCTTCCACCATGCAAGTTGTCCAAATTCTATGAGACTACAATGAATTGTTTTGGACATAGCAATATTTTGGGAAGTTTATGTGGTCTTGTTGTTAGTTGCATACACGATAATGATTTGTTCATCACATTTAAATCATCCTAAAACATGGATAATATTTGGAAAAAAATTGACCTACATCCACTTGGCCTATTTCCATTTTGAACTAAAATTAACTTATTTCATATGTTAGATACTAGATGCAACTAGTAATTACGAACCTTTTCCTTCATCCTTAGGGACATGTCTTAGATCCTAGGAACTTACATTAGAGCCTAAGGACATGTCATATAACCTAGGGACCTAACTTAGACCTTAGGGTTCTAGCATTTAAGGACTCGTCCTATAACCTAGGGACTTTCCCTAGAACTTAGAAATGTGCCATAGATGGTAGGATAGATCTAGTGCTAACCAAGAAGAGTGAACACAAACCACTATCACACAATGTTTTATTAACCAACTTGGCAAACATTCAATAAAAAGTCATTACAACATGGATTCACAAGATGGTTTGGATCAAGCCATACACCCTTTTATGGTAGTCTTCAACTTCACAAAAAAAAAGAATACAATATCACGTCAACATTTAAAATTGGAGAACTACATATCCAATCAACCCATTCAATGTTCAATCATGTCTTTGAATTTGTTAACCCACAATGTTGTAAATGCGAATTATGCACTCATGATCATTCAATCCTTCACTAACATTGGTTGTTGATTTTTGTGGAGGATCACATCAAAAAAACTATAAGGCTTAACAAACACATGCTAGGTGTAATGCAACTTACAACAAACATCCAAAGATTATATAATGCATAATGTTTTTCCCACACAAGGTTTTAATTGTTGTTATGACCTACATTTGCTTAGGGTTATCCTTGATTTAAGTTTTTTGCATTTTGATGAAACAAATGACTAGTTCCAATTACAAAATTAAATCATTATTTTTTATGCCAAAACCTTGCATTACATGCCCTTTAGCTAAGCTACAACACCTTGGTATTTGCATCACATTCCATGTTTTTCATATTTATTCATGTGAGGTACATGTGTCACAACCCTATCCTTAGGTTTGCGACCAGTGTAAGGGCTTACAAAGGTGCGAGCCAAGAGTGAAGTCTAGGAGTCACATTTCATGCTCTTGGGAGTGTATGAAAATGTGAGGGAATGAACCCCCACACTCCCAAGTGAGCTTTCACTTTGCGAATTGGGGTTTTGATGGACTTCCAAATCTTCAAAGGGTAATTGCAAGGGTCAAAATTTATTTGATTAAAGAATTCCTTATGTCATTGAAAAATTCTTAGAACTTAGATGTTTAAAATGGGCTTTCATGACCCATTTGGGTACTTAAGGCATATGTTATGGCCAAAGAAGGGTTGGGAGTCAAATTGCCAATTTAACTCCCAACCACTAAAAGTCAAGAATCGCCCCGATTTATTAGTGTGAAAGTGGCATGCCACATATCTTTGGAAAGCTCTCAATGAGGTCTATAACTTTATTTTAGACGTCATCTTAATCGGAGTTTTTCATAAAAAGTTATGAACCTCCACATCGTGGGAGTCTTAATTTCAAGAATTTTAGGACTCCCAACTTGGGAGTCCCGGGACAAAATGACATTTGGCTGTTAGCCCCATGGCTAGGCAGATAAAATACTATAAGGGGAAGATGGTGGCTTCCCTCAAGTCCAGGTTGTGGTGAATCTTGTGAGTCCGTGTTTGCCCGTGGCTCATTCATGCACCAAAAGTGCTCCAACTATGTATTAAGCAACTTGTTGTTTGGTTTGTGCAGGTCCGCATCAATAATTGACTCACTTGTCACTCGTCTTAGTCCTCATCCCAGAACTCCAACATGCTTTTTTACCCCCGAAGCGCTGCGAGCCAAGGAACGTGTTTTAACTTCTTATCCTTTCGTTGCTTTCACCTTAGATTCACATTTGAGTCTATCAAGGAGCTTGGGAGTGCGTCAACATGCCTAAGCTTAATTCGTAGTCCCATGTGTAGTGAAAGAAAAAAACAAGAGTGTTATCAAGATTTAAGTCTACATCCCCCTATTCAAACTTTACTTATTGTTATTTTATTGTTGAATAAACAATTACCTTTTAAAGTGTCATGTACAATTATTACCTTTTTATCTTCGTTTAATGTTGTACTTCACCCCAAAAACCACCATCACCCACACAAGTTCCTAGTAGCTCCATCTTCATTTTCTTATCATTGGCATCATCTCAAGAATAATATAAACACCTCTAAAACAATGCACACATAGAAAACAACAACAAGCACATGGTTCACCTTGTCGTTTTCAAGATGTTTTCATAATGAAACACTTAGATGTTTCCATATCTAGGAGGACGAAAACATCTCCTTTGCTTCCTTGTTTCCTCCTTTTAGCTAGAAACAAATGTGACAACAACTATAAACTAGATCTTGTTCACATAAAGGCATGATATTTCAAGTCCATGTGGCATTTTCTCTTTTCACACCATTTTGGGTTACATGAAGACTTATGTCAAATCAATAACGAGATTGATTAGGTCTTGCAAGAATAAGTTCACATGGGATTTTTTGGAAGGAGCTTGCAAACTTATTAGGTCCACAAAGTTGGCCAAATGGGTTTCTAATATTATTATAAGATTAGTAAAAATATTTTTACATGAAACTCATTCCTAATTTGTGTGAGTAGCAAGTGCACAATTCCTTTTTGGCTTGAATTCTTATGGGGAGCTAATGTTGGCAATCACACATTTAATGAAAATAAAAAGAATACAAGTTCCTCATGTCTTTTAACTCTGTCTTTCACTACTTTTAATCTTGTTTTGACTTTTCAAAATATAAATGTATAGTCAACAAAATTCAAGCTTAAATTAGTTATTCAATTATTGAAAGATGTATTCATTACACATTTTTGGTGGCTTTATTTGATTTCACATTTTGAGGAATGTTCATTAATTATTAGTTATTATTTTCTAAGTTGTGGATTCAATCTTTGGGAATGTGAATGAACATTTTTTATTTTAACTAACTATTTGTTAGTTGTTAAGCACAAAATTAACACCTTCTTAGCACCTTACCCCCCTTGCCCCTTGGAGAACTTTCAAGGGTTGTCATAGTTTGGTAATCACCTTTCTAGCCTCTTTTATCCCAATTTTAAGTTAACCCAATCACATCAATATATCAATACCTACAAGGAAAGGTTATAGCCAGGTCACCTAAGGTATCTTTGCCTTTATCTTCTGCTTAAAATAACCTAATTAACTTAATGAATGGGTCTAACCTTCTACCCAACAAAAATTCTTCATCCTCCTCATTGATTTAGATCCTAATCTGTCATTGTTTGAATTAGATAGCAACTTCATTTCTTGTTCACACCTTCCTTTTCCTCTTACTCAATTATAACCAACCCTAGACCTAAACAAGTGAATTACAACATGAACACACAACATACACAATGGAAACAAATCTTCTTCAAAGAACATTTTCACACATCAAGGGAAAAAGGAGAATTACATTCAAGTCCTTAGTCCCTAGATGTTGGTCTCCTACTCCAACCAAATTCCTACTAATACTATACTAAAACTTTCTTGCCTATAAGCAGCAGCTCTATCTTCTCTTTCTCTTTCTCTATTTTTTCATTTACTTTCCGCTCCTAACCACATTAACCACCATTACCTATTCAAGCTCCTTGAGACCAATTCTCCTTTCACCTATATCCCTTGCTTTCACACAAAAGGATAGACCTTCTATTTGCACTTTTAAGTCAAACCCCTTTTTTTTCTTCCTTTTCCTTTTCTACTTCTATCCTATTAGACCAAACACTAGTTATTTATACCTTCAACCCCATTTGTCTTTGAGTGGAACAATGCTTAAAGACCTCCCTTGAATAACTGTCATCATCGACCAATGATACCTCCACCTCCATTTCCACTATACTACTTGGTGGGTTGCATTTTGGAAGGTCATCTCCTTATGATGAAACAACCCCCCTTTACACCACGTTGCCTTTTGATGTTTAACTTCTTTAACAGCTTAAATTTCACAACTTCATCATCATTCTTCATTCCTTCCCACCCCATCACACATCACTCATCAATTTGGGAAGTGGAAGGATGGTCAACAATGCCATCCCCCTTTCTCAATTTCAAAAAAAAAACATTGTTATTATTTTGACTTAAACATAATTCTTGGCACTTTTTTAAAAGCCACTTCCATTGTATCTGTACCTTCCTATCTAGCAAATTTAACAAATTTAAGTGAAGACAACATTATGAAAAAAAGGGTGTTTTGCAACTGGCCTTGCAATTCAATTTTTAAATTGCATTAGACACTTACAACTCATTGTATTTATACAATGTGAGTGTTAATGGACAAGTTGCACGAATTGCAGAGTTGTAATTCATTGTATATATGGTGCAATTCATTACAACTCAATTACAACTTTGTCAAAACAACTCATTTTCAATTATTATGAAACTCTATTATAATTGCACCATGATGTCATGTTAACGTCATTAATTGTCATCCATATATTAAAATCTAACACATGAGATAATGAAATTTTTTTGACATAAAAATTATTTTTTTTCAAAATATTGATCTCCATCATCCATTATGATTGTTAATGATGGTTCGAAATTGTGACACATGGCATAATCAAATATTAAATGTATTTTGGAAAAAATTAAAAAATTAAAAAATATTTTAATAGTTAGATAGGTTGTACATAACCATACATAGGTGGTTTGGTAGGTCTTAAACTATTCATACTTACAAATTTACGTACGACCTACCTACGTACCTATTTATCTACATAGGTATGTAAAAAAGTAAGACCAACTTACTTACCTAGGTAGGTAAATAGGTAAGAAAACACAAGGCTAAGTGAATTAAAGAATAGCCATTAATTTTTTAAAAAAACAATTTATGTTTTGCCTTTGGGTTAAACTTTTTTGAATTCATCTCAAAATGTCACATGTATTTTAATGTGAAAACATAAGAGAACAAACCTTCTTTATATAGTTTGAAACATGGGATTTGAAATCAAATAAAATGGGTTAAATATTTTAATTGTTCTTTAGTTGCAAATTGAGTTGCAATTTAGTTGCAATTATAGGATAAACCAACTGGTGACAAAAGACTTAAGCATTCAAGGTAGGTTAGATCCAAGGGGAAGGTTCCATTGTTTTTAATGTCCAAACAAAATTTGAAACCCTTCTATCATTAGTGGAAAAACCCCATTTTTCGACTTGTCTTAAGCGACTAAAAGTGTTTTTTGCGACTATTTTTTATCGCAAAAATAGCCGCAAAAAACACGTTTAGTCGCCTAAGACAAGTAGAAAAATGGGGTTTTTCTACTAGTGTATTGGCACAATTTGGTGCATTAAAAATTGTCAAAAAGGAATAGAATTGAGAAAGTTACAACCCCTCAAAGTAAAAGGGGTCAAGAATTCAAAAAAACAAACCACCAAACGTTACAAAAGCTAATTCTTGAACACCCAAAAAATTCCTTATATGTTGTTCTATTGTTATTAAAGTTCAAAGATGATTTGTAGAACTTTAGGTGGCATTCCTATAACATTTTCAATTGTTTAAAATGAATAAGAAATAAGAAAGTAGCGCTCTCATAACATTTTAAATCATTCAAAATGGAGCACATATGATGAAGATATAAATAACTAATGAATATGTATCATTATTAAGTTATAAATAGTTGTATTATGGTTAGAACATAGTTGAACATTAGTATTTTAGTAGTGGTGCACCAGTGGTCATACTAATTGTATCAATGGGAATCATAGTCAAAAAGTAGTTGCAAATTTATGCCATAATGGGTGGTGGAAATGTGGACATGTGGCATGATCGCATGTATGTACATTATACATTAGTTGGAACATAATTGTTGCTTTAGTGGAACATTTACAACAATTTTAAAGTAGTTGCCACATGCAATTTCAATGCAACTTTTTTACAAATCAAATATGGTTGACTACATATGTATGTATGATGTATATAAATTATTGTATAAAATACTCATTTTCAATTTCCTTGCAACTATAACATAACAAATTAATTTTCTAACATGACAATTCATTTATTAATATACCATATTTCTAGGGGGATAATTGCATAGTAGTTGTAATACCCAAAGGATAGTTGCACAATAGTTGTATATGAGTTGTTTTTTGAGTTTTAATTGAAAGGTAGAGTGGTTTTGACGAATGAAATTTTTGTAGTGTAAGATAACCCTATTTGTTGCAACCCTAGTTTTGGGCTTGCAACCAAGGCAAAGGGGTTACAAGGTTGCGGGCCAAAAGGAAGCCCGGGAGTCAAGGCAAAGAAATCGCAAGGGTGCGAGATAAGAAGAAGCCCGGGAGTCACATCACATACTTTCGGGAGTGTAAGAAATTGTGAGGGAGTATGAGGGAGTATGAGGGAGTGAACCCTCACACTCCCAAAGCAACTCCCACTTTGGGAGATGGAGTCCCGGTGGATTCTTGAAACTTCAGAAAGCGATTTCAGGGGTCAAAACTCAATGGCTTGTGGCGTTTTTTATATCATTGAAAAAATCTTGGAACGTAGATGTCTGAAATGGGCTCGAATTGCTCATTTGGACATATGAAACATAAGTTATGGCCAAAAGAAGGGCCGGAAGTCAAACTGCCAGTTTGACTTTCGACCAGAAAAAATCGGGAATTAACCCGATTTACTTGGCTATAGAGGGTGTGCTATATATTGTTAGAAAGCTTTTGACAAGAATTACAACCTTGCTTGAGACCGCATCTTGATCCGAGGTCTACTCATAAAGTTATGGGGTTCCAAAGTTGCGGGAGTCCCAACTGGCGCGATTTCGGGACTCCCACTCGGGAGTCTTGGGAGAGAAAAACCATTTGGATGTACGCTCCGTGGCCAGCCACATAGTATATTATAAGGGGGAAGGTGGTGGCTTCCCCCAAGTCCGGGCCGTGGTGAATTTAGTGTGTTTGTGTTGCGTGTGGCTCGTCATAGCACCAAAGGTGTTCCGACTATGCATTAACCACTTCGTGTGGGTTGTGTGCAGGCTTGTGTGAATGAGTGAAGCTTGTTAATTCTTCCTAGTCCCATCTCGGAGCTCCAACACGCCCCTTTACCCCTCAAAGTGTTGTGAACTAGGGAGCGTGCCCCGACTCCTCCTTCTTCCGTTGTCTTCTACTTGGACTCACATTTGAGTCCTTCGAGGAGTTGGGAGTGCGTCACTATTTTAATTTAATCCAATTAACTTACCTCCCACTTTAACTTATTTATGGCACCCACCCTCGATAATCCATCTGGAATAAAATCTAACCTACCATCCTATCCCACAAACTCTGGGTTAACCCCAAAACTCCCTTAGCCAACTAAATATGCTTAACCAAAACTAGGTTAGGCTAATTGGGGCCCAACATTAGTTCTCATTAATTTTGGTTGGTTCTTGGTTTTTCCAATAATTGTTGAGTCATGTCTAGAGTTTTAATTTTTAAAAAACATATTTTAAATGGAAGACTTCTAGATTTTGGGTCTACGGAATATTTTTGAAATTAAAGCTTTGGGTTTAGGTTGAATTTTCTTGACCAATGGTTTTGAGTCCAATAGATTCAACCTTTATAAAAACCACCAATTCTATGTTTAGTCCAAGCCAATTTTAGTTTATTGTTGGGAATGGTCCAAAAATTGAGTTTTTCACAATTTTGTTTTTGATGTTCCCAACATGCTTTCACATTAATACAAAAATGAGAATTGTACTTCAATAGCCTGAATTATTATGATACTTTAAAAGTGAAATAAGTTCACCACACCTTAATCATTTCACTTTGCTTAAAGATATATTTAAACTTGCATCTAAAATCTTGAGCATTATGCACATTCTATTGATACTTAGGAAGCAAGCTTGAAATGGAAGTGTGTATGAATATTAATCACAATAGGTGCATGATTATTATTAGGCAAGTTTGGTATGAGTCAAGGTAGTAGAATAGATGTTTCGTACTGGGTCAACTTGGTCTCAAAGGTAATATTTTCAACAATATGAATTCGATTGGTAGGATACAGTGATACCACTATTGATATCCAAGCTGATACTTGAGTTCAACCTATATACTAGTCCAACATTGAAAAAAAATGTTTGAAAATTGACAATTATCAATAGCTATAAGAATTCTCTATTGGAATAAAATTGTCGAGTTCTCAAGTCTTACTTTGTTTTTGTTTTAAGATTGAGAGAACTCCTTAAGCAAAGAGATTGGGAATTTGAGTTTATATTTTTCCAATCTCCATCATTTCAAAATAACTTCAAGTTCCTCCTATTAAAAGGAAGGATAGGAAAGGATATAACAATCCTTCTGTTGATAAGGATTTTCGTCATCTTAGAATTAACAAGTTCCCTTTTTTACTTTAGTGGAGAAATATTGAATTTTGACATGGTTGAAATTTTGAAAGTGTGAAGCCCCAACTCCAAAGAGGGTGTTTCCCATATTATAAAGGAGAGAGGAAAAAGGGACTTGCTAGCTAACAAGTTTTCTTTTTTGGTTTGTGAAAAAATGTTTCTTATTTTGAGTTGGAGATTGGAGAAATATATTCTCAAAGTCCCCAATCTTTTTTCCCCCCCCCCCACAAACAGAAAAAAAAGAGAACTTGTCCTCTTTTCCCTCTCATGGTCACAGAGTGAACAGCACCGACTAATGCACCCTGTAGGATGGATGGTGTATGGATGGACAGGAAACACTTTTAGATGGATGGATGGTGTGTGAGCAGAAAACAATTGTTAGTTGAGTGAACTGTCCTGTAGCTAACTATCCTGGTTAGCTACATACGAATGATTGCCTGGGGCTAATCAACAACCACATCGGGAGTTACATATCATCTGTGGTGGATGAAAATCCTCATCCAATCCAGTCCCCCGGCCGAAGAGCCCTTTGGGTTCACTGCATTCCCTCCCAAAGGCCATTCCTTAGTCAATCCAGATTGTATACCCAGGGAACATTACGATCGTGGAACCTGGTGTTGTATCATTAACCCTCTTATATCAATCAAGAGTCACGATGACCCTACAAGCACAACCGAAGTTGCACTGCTAACCACAATAAGTTATATTGAGGCTCATGTGAGTTGCATGGCACGGCATCTTGGTACAAAGAAATTCCTTTTATGTTCATTATGGTGTGTTCAGGAATCCAGGGGGGTGGGGGTTCACACACACACACCCTTCCTTCGACTTTGAAGAAGCATCTTGTCCAAACTGCCTTTTGCTACTAGGGGTGGACTCAAAGGCTTCTTCTCTCTGTAGATTGGTGAAAAAGAAAAAAGTGTTGAAAACAAAAGATGTACAACAAAAAAGGTTTTGAAATGAATGAAAATGTTATAAGGACTGGAAGAATCCTATAACCCATGCATGCACTCTTTTCCAAAAAGATCAGAAACAATATGGTCGTTGTTAGTTGTTATCTTGGGTGGCTTGTTTGAAGAGAAACCAAATCCTTTCAAGCTTCATTGGAATTTGTGTCCTGGGCATTGAAATATTATAAGTCTATAGCTTTTTGACCTTTGCCATGCAGCTACAGACTACAGACAGCAGCAAGTCTTGAGTTTTCCGGAAATTTAAAGCATGCATGGAACCTTTGTGATGTTTCCTTGTGAAAATTTAGCGTTTTAGTGCATGAGAGTGGAGAATGCAAATTTGTCAGCTGTGTCACTTCCTCTTGCAAACGTTTTTGCACTTTGGAAAAGCACTTGAAAGCTCTATAGATATGTACTCAAAAAATCAGTATCCAAAATTGATCACTACTGGGTATATACTATATACCCACAGACTTGTTTAGCTCTTGGTTTAGATGCGCCCTGGACATCTCTCCAACCTCAATTCTCGAACTCTTACTGGTCAGCATCTATTTGACTTATGAGTACTGTCAAATCAGAAGATGGGAATCTCAGGCGACAAGGCCTTGGACCACTTG
>Ga0209611_10013867_pt1 | contig 10943 bp, 6 predicted proteins | sample S1TSphgellanicum_3_FD_187693 | JGI IMG/M metagenome (GOLD analysis project Ga0209611, IMG submission 187693) | Host-associated microbial communities from peat moss isolated from Minnesota, USA - S1T2_Fc - Sphagnum magellanicum MG (SPAdes) (version 2) | ecosystem: Host-associated > Plants > Peat...
TCATATGGGTAATCACAGTACTATAAATTTTGTCTTTTGCAACTTGTCTTATGCAACTAAAAAATCTCACATGCAACTATTTTGGAGTTGCATGCAACATGTGTAGTTGCATGCAACATGTGTAGTTGCATGCAACATGTGTAGTTGCATGTGACATTTTTTAGTTGCATAAGACAAGTTGCAAAAGACAAAATTTCTAGTAGTGTCATGATACCTTTTGGGATTAAAAAAACCACATATTTATTTTTTTTAAATCTCCAAGGCTTTCCATTAATGATGCACCCCCAAATTCCTTAAGAGACCCAAAAATAGGTCTTAGAGTGAAATAATAAAATAAGAAGAAAGTTGGGGCATGATCCCTAACTTGCAACACTTCATGGTTAAGAGGGCATGTTGGGGCTTTGAGATGAAAATAAGATGAATTCAAAAGTAAAAGTTCAAGATGAAGTCAACTTGCACAACTTAGAAAAAAGGGCAATTAGTGCAAGTTGAATGGAAAATGGTGCAACGGACTTAATGGGGACAACCTCAAGCACAAGCTTTACACGGCCGACAACCTTTAGGCGGAGGAACCAATCCCCTCCCTATAGTATACTCTATGCCTCTCCACAAGGACTACATCCAAATGTCACTTTTTTTCGGGACTCCCAAGTCAAGTCTCAAAATTGGGATTCATGTTGTCCAAAAACTTTAGAGGCTCATATCTTTCTCAAATCAAGTTTTTCTAAAATGAAAGGGCAACATCTTATACCCTATGAAAATATCTTTTTAAAGTGTATAGCATGCTCCAATCGGACTTCATTTGCCCACTAATTTGAAAGGATTTGTGGTCAGGAATCAAACTCTCAATTTGACTCTTGCCCCTTCTTTTGGTCATAACTTATGCAAATCAAGTCTAAATGAACAATATGAGGGCACTTTAAGCATTTAAATTTTAAAACTTTTTTAATGGTGTCTTGGGGGCCCAATTTGGTGTTTGCTTGCCTTTCCAACCAAGGTTCTGAACATTCACAACTCCACACAAGTGTAATTCCCAAAATGAGAATGCACTTGAGAGTCATTGGGCTTCATCCTTTGCACTCTCCCCCATTTGTGAACGTGTGTTTCACACTTAAACACATTTTTGCCCTCATGGGCCCTTGCACTTCACATTTAGTCGTGAACCCAATATTAAGGTTGCGACAATGAATACATTGATGTATTCATGAAGATTTTTTTAGATGATTTTATTATTTTTAGTGACCTATCCACCGATATCAATAAGCTCAAAAAGTGTTTCCTCAAGTGAAGAGAATTTAAAATTAGTTTGAATCCAAATAAGTTTGCATTTATGGTCTATCTAACATTATTTTGGGATTCGTAATTTCCAAAAAAGGAAAAACACATGATCCTAAAAAAATAGAGACCATAATTAAAATGCCAATACCTAAAACATCTCATGAGATTCAACTGTCTAACAAAGTGGCCCAATTCTATTGATGTTTTGTTAAGAATTTTGTTTCAATTATGGCATCAGGTGTATGCACTATCTAGTGTTAATTTTAAGCATATGCAACATTCACAAGAATCACAAGGAAGTTTAAAATGAGTTATCGTTTAATGTATTTAAAATTAAATTATTCACCCTAAGCATTTAAACACAAAACACCTTGCAAAATTACTATTATGATTCCAAAAGTGAACCCCACTTATCACAAAATTATTCAAGAAAACTAAGGCGTTTGAATGGATGGTTAAATGCTGAACCGCTTGGGAGGAAATGAAAAACCGATATCTCCAAGCTCCCATTCTCATTAGTCCTAAGTGGGAATTAAAATTTCATGTCCATACTGATGCATCCCAGTTTAGGGTATTCATTTTGATAGAAGTTCAGTCTTGTTCCTAGTTGATTCCTTCATGTATGTTTCTTAAAGCTCTAGTTTTTGGACTCTGGCATTGCTTCTCACACTAGATACTGGAACTCTTTGCGTTCAATATGAAAAAGAAAAGTTGAACACAAGTTAGTCGTTTTCCCTTACATCTAAGTGCTACTTTGGCTTGGCTTCAATGAAGCAAGTTGTCTTAGTACATATGATTGAAGGCATTATCACTTGATCCTCTTCTTGTAAGCAATCACATTCGGATGGTAGAATGAATGCTCGTGTTAGCTCATGTAAGTGTCCTTCAAATTTTGTGATGTAGTTAGTCTTTCGAATTTTTCATTAAAACAAGGATTCATCCCATCATTGATTACTTGTCACTTCTCCTATAATTAGGCTTACCATTGTCTAAGGTTATAATTAAAAATGATGGCAACTAGCATCTTCCCTCAAGAATGCACAACTGCATTGACCAAGGCTTTTATTCTATGTAACTATAGAATAAAGTACAATATTTTGTGGACAATTTACAAGGTACATTGTTTCACTTCTGCCTAAAGGAAAGAAATGGGGCGATGGTTTTTCAAGAACTATAAGCGATTGCCCATGATAAGCAACATAGTGATTGCCCATGACATTTATGTTTTGACCTATAGTGATGTTGATCTTTTGATACATGGATCATGTGAAAGAAAAGGTGTCTTGCATTTCTAGCTCACAGGAATGCCAACAGATGAAATCTTGGCCATGCATGTAAAGATGGATTGATGGTCAAGTGTTACATATCAACCTCAAATCTTCCCACTTTATCAATTTATTTTAATTGTATCCAAAATGCATGTGATTACATATCTAATGGGAGTTGTTGTGACAAGTCAATTTCATTATTGTAGCCTCACATTACATGATAAGTGGTGGGGGCACGAGACCTAGTGACATACTCACAACCTCCGATGGGAAAACAATTGAGGTTTGTGTTGAGAGCTAAATACTTCCTTGTGAAAGTTGTGAAAGTGCGATTTTTTTTTAGCCCCTTAAAGATATTCCCTTGCCATTAGCATGTTATACGCATTGGGATGTGACAATGGAACCACTTTTTAGATGCTATTGATGCTCCATGTAGACTTGCACTTGGAGCTCTTATTTGTGCTAGTCAGCCCAGAGTTGACAAGGTATGTCCCTCTTGTTTCCCACCCATCCATGAATCTTCCTTCTCCTCTTGCCTGATTTTATTAGCTTTGATTTGATTTCTCTTACCCATTTCAACCCATCAATTTTTTTTGTGATAAAAAAAGATTTGTTATCTAAGGCTGGAATTTTTTTCTTATTCGGAACTAATATTCTTATTTTTAAAACAAAGGTGAGTTTCACAATGATTTTCCTTTTGGAATAATCTTTTGATGTTTTTAAAAACTATGGATTGACACCTCTTGAAGAGCTGCATGGCCTTACTAACCTTTTGATCAATCCTTGTCAAGGTTTATGTGAGTCAATTCACCTTCAAGAGGTGTCCACCCTCGAAGTAAAAAAATACATTGCCGTATAAGCTTCTTGGTTTTTTCACAACTAGCATTCTTGTTTATAAGAAAAAGGAGAGTTTCATAACGATTTTCCTTATGGAGTAATCTTTTGATGTTTTTTAAAATTATGGATTAACACCTTTTGAGGAGCTATATGGCCTTACTAACCTTCTCATCAATCCTGATCAAGGTTTGTGTGAATCAATTGACCTTCAAGAGGTGTCCACCTTCAATGTAAAAAAACACATCGCCATGTAGCCTTCATAGTTTTTTCACAATAAACATTTTTGTTCATAAAACATTCAAAAGTTTCATAACGATTTCCCTTCTAAAATAATCTTTTGATGTTTTAAAAAAATGTGGATTGACACCTCTTGAGGAGTTGTATGACCTTACTAACCTTCTCATTAATCCTGATCAAGGTCTATGCAAGTCAATTGACCTTCAAGAGGTGTCCATCCTCAATGTAGAAAAATACATCCCATACATCCTTCTTGGTTTTTTCACAACTATCATTCCTTTTTATAAAACAAAGGGGAGTTTCATAGCGATTTTCATTTTGGAGTAATCTTTTGATGTTTTAAAAAACTATGGATTGACACCTCTTGAGGAGCTACATGGCCTTACTGACCTTTTGATCAATCCTGATCAAGGTCAATGCAAGTCACTTGACCTTTAAGAGGTGTCCACCCTTAATGTAAAAAAATACATTGCCCTATAACCTTCTTGGTTTTTTCATAGCTAGCATTATTATTTATAAAAAAAAAAAGTTTCATAATGATTTTCCTTCTAGAATAATCTTTTTATGTTTTTTAAAACTGTGGATTAACACCTCTTGAGGAGTTATATGGCCTTATAGACCTTTTCATCAATCCTAATCAAGGTATGTGTGAATCAATTGACCTTCAAAAGGTGTCCACCTTCAATGCAAAAAAACACATTGTCATGCAACCTTTTTGGTTTTTCTCACAACCAACATTTTTGTTTTTCCCTAATTGTTCAACATTTGGAAGATATAGGGGGTATGAAATTTTAGGGGGGTTGGATAGATGAAGGGGTTTAGGGTTTATTTTTATAAAATTTGAAAGTTTGGAGGTGACGTACCCCCTCATTTTTGAAGGTGTTGATGTTAATGATGTGTGTGTTTTCATCTAAAAATGTATAGTTTGCAAAATATAGAAGGTTTTGGGTTTTGGGCTATATGTGTGTTTCAACCAAATTTCATATTTTATTTTGGGATTTTGAGGTGACCTAACCCCCCATTACAACAAGATCCTTTTGCTAAGTCCTTTTTCCATTAAAATGGTAGCAAAATTCATGTTTGATTTTATTTGTCTGATTAATATATATATATCAATATGCATTATAAATTTTGATAAAATTATAAAGTGATAATTGAAAAGTACAATGAACTATTTTACCCCCACTTGGTGGGTGAATGTGGTATGGATGCCATCCCGATGCAAAGAAAAAATTTAATGAGTTTTTTTAAAAATCTATTTCTCACAATTCCAAGGTGAAGCTTCAATTGATTTTTGTGTAAAATAATTTAGATGTTGAAGTGCTTCCATAACTCTAGAGATCTTTCTTATGCGGGGTTTTCGTCATGGACGGGATCATACATTCAACCTTTCTTACCATGGATGGATGTTGGTGAGAGTTGTTTCAATATGGGAGTGGACGAATAGCCTTTGGAAGGATGATCTTTCTCATTGGTGCATGATCCAAAATTGGGCAGATTGGATGAATGGTCTTTGGAAGGATGAACATGAGTGGTGGTGCTCATTGTTAAAGTGGTATGTATGACCATGGAGGTCAATGCATGAATCACATGGATGATGGATAGTTATGAGTTTGGTTGGTAGTAGAATCAATGAGAGCCAGGTGTGAATTGCACATTTGGTGTGTGGTGCCAAAGGGTTTGTAAGAGGCTTAGTTAGGCAAGTAATCCCACAAATTTGTTTCCTTGAGAGTAAAGGACTAAAATGTTATAGATATTTCTTTTTGTGCATATGTCTATCTGATCATCATCATGTTACGTTAGGGTTCCTCGAAAGAGGAGGTCACATGATACAAATCAAATCTGAAAAAGTTGTGCTCTACGGTCTTGGTGCAAGCGTCGATATTCAAGCCCAACTTTGGCATACAATTCAACAATGTGTTGGTGTCATTCTCCCTAGATAATTTGTGAATTCACTTGCCAATGTTCTTACACTGAATATGAGTGCCTCTCTCTTAATACCCCTTTACATAATCTTGCATTCTGACCAAAAATCAAAATTATATGAACCATGTAAACGTCGACTACTAGTGCATAGATGGTGTTGCACTATTTGATTTGTAGTTAATCGATTTACCTATAAGTAAGCAAGTTGCTCCCCATGTTTATAACCATGAGAACTTCCTTTTGTAGCAACTATAAGTCTTGATCACATGGACCTTCATTATGTTTGTTTTGAACAACCATACACAATGTTTCAACTTTCAAAATTGGCATTCAGTAGTTGTTCTGATTAGATGACTCCTCATGTAATCAAGCTTGTTGTTGCTTACAGTTCTAATTATGATGTTATCCCTTGGAATTCAAGTTTGGAGTAGATGATCAACATTGAGGTCAATGTGGTGACAATGGTGTTTGGATAAATTTATATAATGCCATGTGGCAAGGGGTCGAAAGGGTGAAAGACTTCTTCGCTCGGTAGGTAAGCAGGTAAATATTTGTAGTAGAATGGGAGCTTGATTTATTTATTGGTTAATTTTTTCCAGAATTGGTGGTGGTTTGTAACTTTTGTGTCCTTTCTTATGAACATTTGTGATGTCTATGTGAGGTCTAGTGGTGGCTTTGGCAAGACATGAACATAAATTGACATTGTTTATATATGCCTCCAACCTCTTGTTTCTACTAATTAGGTATCTTTTTCCACAAATCTTTGTTAACTATGAAAGCAATTTATACTTTCCCATGGTTTTTGTCCAAATCTAAAATTTAAGGTATTCACTTTGATAGAAGTTTAATCTTGTTCCTGGCTGATTCTTTCATGTGTGTTTCCTAGAGTTATAATTTTTGGACTTTAGCCTTATTTCTCACACTAGATACTGGAACTTTTCACGTTTGATATGAAAAAGAAAAGTTGAACATAAATTAGTCATCTTCCCCTACATCTAGGTGCCATTTTGGCTTGGCTTCAGTGAAAACAAATTGTCTTACTACATACGATTCAGAGGCATTGTTTAATGCACCCCCAAACTCTTTCATAGATTCAACTATAAGTCCAAAGGTAAAAACAACAACAAGATAAAAAGTCGGGGTACGCTCCTTGGCTCGCAGCACTTTAGGGGTAGAGGGCCGTGCTAGAGCTATGGGATGGGGACTAGGATGAGTGAAATGCAAATCAATTATTCACATAGACATGCACAAACCAAACAACAAATTCGTTAGTGCGTAGTTGGAACATTTTTGGTGCATGGACAAACCATAGGCAAACACGAACTCATAAGATTCACCACTGCCCGGACTTGGGGGAAGCCACCACTTTCCCCTTTATAGTATTTTTTCTACCTAGCCATGGGGCCTACACCCAAATGTCATTTTGTCCCGGGACTCCCAAGTTGGGAGTCCTGAAATTCCCAAAATTGGGACTTTTGTGACTTTGAAAGCACATAACTTTTTGTGCAAACCTCTTATTGAGGTGAGGTATCAAAAAAAGTTGTAACCCTTGTTGAGATTTTTTGAACAATATGTGGCATGCCACCTGAATGTAAGTAAATCAAGGTGATTCTTAACTTTTAGTGGTCGGGAGTCAAATTGGCAGTTTGCTTCCCAACCCTTCTTTTGGCCATAACTTATGTTTTAATATTCAAATGGGTCATGTGAGATCATTTTAGACATCTAAGTTCCAAGAGCTTTCCAATGGTACAAAAAATTCTTCAATACAATGAATTTTGGCCCCTACAATCACCTTTTGAAAATTCAAGAGTCCATTGGGACTCCAACTCCCAAAATGAGAGCCCACGTGGGAGTGTGTGAATTCATTCCCTCACATTCTCCTACACTCCCAAGAGCATGAAATGTGACTCTCGAGCTTCATTATTGGCCCACACTTTGCAAGCCCTTTTTTTGATCGTGAGTTTTGGGGTTACGATTGTGACATTATCACTTAATCCTCTTCTTATAAGCAATCACATTCATATGCTAGAATGAATGCTTGTGTCAGCTCATGTCAATGTCCTTCAATTTTTTTGATGTAGTTAATCTTTTGGATTTTTGAAGGAAACAAGGATTTATCCCATCATTGATTGTTTGTCACTTCTCCTATAATCAGGTTTACCATTGCTTAAGGTTTGGGTGGTGGTTCTTCAAGCACTATAAATGATTGCCCATGATAAGCAACACAGTGATCGCCCATGATATTTATGTTTTGACCTAGTGTGATGTTGATCTTGTGATACATGGTTCATGCGAAAGAAAGGCTGTCTTGCATTTCTAGCTCATAGGAATGCCAACAAATGAAATCTTGGCCATGCATGTAAAGATGGATTAATGGTCAAATGTTACATATCAATTTCAAATCTAACCAATTTATCAATTTCTTTCGATTGTATCCAAATTACATGTGATTACATATCTAATGAGAGTTATTGTGACAAGTCAATTTCATTGTTGCAACTGCACATAACATGATAAGTGGTGGGGGCACAATACCTAGTGACATATTCACAACCTCCAATGGGAAAACAATCGAAGTTTGTGTTGAAAGCTAAACACTTCCTTATGAAAATCGTGAAAGTGCAATTCTTTTCTAGCCCCTTAGAAATATTCCCTTGCCATTAACATGTTATACTCATTAGGTTGTCGCGGTGATGCCACTTTTTAAAGGTTATTGATGCTTAATGTAAACTTGCACTTGGAGCTTTTGTTTGTGTTAGTCAACCCATAGTTGACAAGGTCTGTCCCTCTTGTTTCCCACCCATCCATGAATCCTCCTTCTCTTCTTGCTCGATTTGGTTAGTTTAAATTTCTTTTACCAATTTCAACCCATTGGTTTTTTTTTGTGATAAAAAATATTTGCTATTTAGGGCTGGAAAATTTCTCTTGTTTAGAATTAACATTATTGTTTATAAAACAAAAGATAGTTTCATAATGATTTTCCTTGTGGAGTAATCTTTTGATGTTTTTTAAATCTTTGGATTTACACCTCTTGAAGAGTTATATGGCCTTATAGACCTTTTGATCAATCATGATCAAAGTCTATGTGAATCAATCGACCTTCAAAAAATGTCCACCCTCAATGTAAAAAACCACATCGTCGTACAACCTTCTTGGTTTTTTCACAACTAACATTCTCGTTTTTAAAACAAAGAAAAGTTTCATAGCAATTTTCCTTCTAGAGCAATCTTTTGCTGTTTTTAAAAATTGTGGATTAACACCTCTTGAAGAGTTGTATGGCCTTACTAACCTTTTGATCAATCTCGATCGAAGTCTGTGTGAGTCAATTGACTTTCAAGAGGTGTCCACCCTCAATGTCAAAAAATACATCCCATCAACCTTCTTAGTTTTTTCACAAAAACATTCATGTTTATGAAATAAAGGAGAGTTTCATATCAATTTTCCTTATGAAGTGTTCTTTTGATGTTTTAAAAAACTATGGATTGACACCTCTTGAGGAGCTATATGGCCTTACTGACATTTTGATCAATCATGATCAAGGTTTGTGTGAGTCACTTGACCTTCAAGAGGTGTCCACCTTTAATGTAAAAAAATACATGTGAGGTGACTTTCCGTCCCTCTATTCCCGGTTCTACAAGGTGATTGTGCTTGGTAGCACAAATGCTACTAATGACGAAAAAAATACAAATGTCATTCTAGATGTTAGATTGCGTTTGTAGTTGAAATTAAGTAGCCCGCCTTCTATGCATAATTTATGATTAGGATTCATGGATACATATTTCCAAGTTCACACATTACACATCCTAGGACTTCATGTCAAATTATCATTTAATCAACCAATGTTTAAGGACTCAACATCATGTCCAACATAACTGCAGACCACCAGTCACTTAAAATGTTGTTTCTCACACATGGATTGTTCAAATCTAGCTTGCTATAGCTTTCTGGAAAGCTAACAACAAGGCGCACCAACCCACCAAATCTTAAGATCTGCAACTATGACAATAAAAAGTTATGCTTCCAAACCCGAGAGGGTTTTACAAAGATGATAATTAGACCTTACTGCAGACCACTAGTCACTTAAACTATTGTTTCTCACACATGGATTGTTCAAATCTAGCTTGCTATAGCTCTCTGAAAAGCTAACAACAAGGCGCACCAACCCACCAAATCTTAAGATTTGTAGCTACGACAGTAAGGAGTTATACTTCCAAACCCGAGAGGGTTTTACAAAGATGATAATTAAACCTTGCTGCAGACCACTACTCACTTAGACTATTGTTTCTCACACATGGATTGTTCAGATCTAGCTTGCTATAGCTCTCTGGAAAGCTAATAACAAGGCGCACCAACCCACCAAATCTTAAGATCTGCAGCTATGACAGTAAGGAGTTATACTTCCAAACCCGAGAGGGTTTTACAAAGATGATAATTAAACCTTGCTGCAGACCACTACTCACTTAGACTATTGTTTCTCACACATGGATTGTTCAAATCTAGCTTGCTATAGCTCTTTGGAAAGCTAACAACAAGGCGCACCAACCCACCAAATCTTAAGATCTGCAGCTATGACAGTAATAAGTTATGCTATGAAACCCGAGAGGGTTTCTGAGATTTATCTAAAGTCCCAACCTTCCAACACTATCACTAGATTTTCATTTTCCTTTTTCTTCCTTCTTCCCTCCACCAAGACTAAACATTATTTCTCTCTTCAAGAAGCTTGTCAAACAAGTGCTTAAGATTGCATGAAAATTATCCTCGAGGCCAAAAACGCCCTTTCCACGATCCGAGTCCGCCTTTTAAAGAGAAGGAGAAGGGAGGTGAAGGAAGGATCCAAAGCTTGGTGGCCAATGGAAGGTTCCAAGCTTGGTGGCCATTGGAAGGTTCCAAGCTTGGTGGCCATTGGAAGGATCCAAAGCTCGGTGGCCAATGGAAGGATCCAAAGCTTGGTGGCCAATGGAAGGTTCCAAGCTTGGTGGCCATTGGAAGGATCCAAAGATTGGTGGCCTATCGGAATGTGAAGGATAAACACCTTTTCACCTCTTCCATTTTCCCCCGACAACTTTACTTACACCCCCAATTTTTTCCTTTGACTTCACGATTTTACTTTACCATGGTCCTAAGTCGTTAAACTCCCGCCTTTCTTTCCTCTTCTTCGAACTATAAATTACGATTGTGCACCTCAACATAACAAGTCTTTCCCGCCTCCATTGTCAAATTGATTTCGATTGAAGATCTAACCTTTTTTTTCCTTTGCTTGAAATTATGGTGTCGCGCATGGTCTCCTCTTACGGGCCGCAAGTTGCACAAGCGAATGAAGAACTGCCTCCGGAGTCGTCCCTAGATCTTACCCTAACCCAGCATCCTCGCGATGAAGAACCCGAACTTCGAGAAGTG
>Ga0209611_10013868_pt1 | contig 10941 bp, 8 predicted proteins | sample S1TSphgellanicum_3_FD_187693 | JGI IMG/M metagenome (GOLD analysis project Ga0209611, IMG submission 187693) | Host-associated microbial communities from peat moss isolated from Minnesota, USA - S1T2_Fc - Sphagnum magellanicum MG (SPAdes) (version 2) | ecosystem: Host-associated > Plants > Peat...
AAAAAAAAAAAAAAAAAAAAAAAAAAACGAAAACAAAAAAAAAAAAACAAAACCAACCCTGGCCTATTTTTTATTTTATTTTAAAAAAATACCTACAAACAAAAAACATTACAACTGTTTTTTTTTCTTTGTATTTTTGGGTCTCTCACTTATGCTAAGAAAACCCCAAAACTAACCACCACATGTCAGGACATAACACCAGAGGTCAGTAGTTAGAGTCAGGAGTCAGGACCTCAGGACATGAAAATGAAGCACTAAGGCCCACCCCAGTGAGGACAAGATCCTGATTAGCGAGGACAAAGTAACCTAAGGATGGATGATAAATTGACTATTTGGATGACATCCCCAACAATGGTATTGTAAAAGTTGGATAGAAGGAAACCACAGAAACAGATAGGAGGGAGGGGATCAGAAGAAGTGCAAGTAACCGAAGGATGGATGATAAATTGACTACTTGGATGACATCCCCAACAATGGTATTGTAAAAGTTGGATAGAAGGAAACCACAGAAACAGATAGGAGGGAAGGGATCAGAAGAAGTGCAAGTAACGTAAGGATGGATGATAATTGACTATTTGGATGACATCCCCAATAATGTTAGTGTAAAAGTTGGATAGAAGGTGTCATCCAACAATGGTATTGTAAAAGTTGGATAGAAGGAACGACAGAAATAGGTAAGGGGGTGGGAGGGGATCACATAAAGTGGGATATGGATTTCAAAAAAGATTCAATCAAAGGCTTCCCAAATCTGGCCAAATTATCCTTTGCAAAACCAACACACCACCAAGCTCAAGAAACAAAGAAGAAGAAGAAAAACAACAACAACTACTACTACTACCCGACCCAAAAAAATTCCCCAAAAAACACTAAAACCATTTCCAAACTCTCTGTTTTTTCATCAAACCCAAGCTATTAGCAAAAACATTTTGTCAAGAATTTTTGGTTGTTCATACACCTAGAAGTGATCAAGATCTCATTCAGTTCTGGTACTTGAGCTTCTCCTCCTCTTCCTTCAAGTGGGTGAAGAAACAGGGAGAGAATTGTGTGTGTTTCAGACAGACTGACAGACAGATAGATAGATAGACACAGAAGAGATAGAGTTGCCATGTTGCTCTCATCTTTGACTGGAGGCCAACTTATGCAGCAGCAGAGATTCAAGGCTTTTCAGGTGAGGATGTGTGATGGGTGCAACCGGACAGGAGGGATGAGAACATGGCAAGGGAGAGTGGGGTGGAGGTTCAAAGAAGCAGATCATCATGTGGAGTGTAGGGTTGTGAATGGAGGTGGTACCTTCAGTGAGAGCAATGAAGACAGGAAACAGAGTGACGGGATCTCTACTACTAACCTATCTTCTTCCAAGTGAGTTTGTTTTTTTCGGTCCCCCCCTTGGAGTTTTGATCCCAAGTTCTGATCTTAGCTTAAAAAGGATGATCAAAGAAAAGCTGGCTGTCTTTTTTCCTCCGTGAAAGCTTTAATTTGGGAAAAACTGGAAGCAGACAGCTGAAAAAACAGCAGTGCACTCACACTGCCATATGAGAAAGGCAAAAAAAGGAGTTTAGACTGATAATGGAATATGGGTGTGGGAGAATATGCCAGGACAGAGATTGACACAGATGCATTTTGTATAATAGAAGGGCGTGAAACAGTGCTGGATTTTGCCCAAATGCAGCTTCAGGAGATTCGGGATAATATCACCAGACGAAGAAACAAAATTTTCCTCCTGATGGAAGAGGTTTACCAAATTCCCTGCTGAAAATGGTAGATGTCCTTTGTTATCAAGGGCTTGAATGCAGCAGGTGGGCGATGTGGTTTTGAAAACACCCATTTTGATGGACAGGTGTTTCCCTTCAAGCTTGAGCAGCGATTCTTCAAGAGGGTCTGATAAGTGAAATTTTTCTTTGAGTTTTCTTGCAGGTACGAAGACTGCGAATCCAGCAGCGAATCAAGGGCCAAGAGCAAGGAGTGAATGTAACTGAGCAGGATGAAGCAATGCCTGAATACCCATCCTCCATACCTTTCCTTCCACCTTTGGTACGATTCCCTCCAACATAAATGTCTTCAGCATTTGCATGCCACTCACCTGACTCCCACTGCAGACATTGCTCACAATAGTAGGGTTGTTGAATTCTCTGTTGCTTTCATCAAAATGTTGTCAATCGTTAATTTCTCTCTGTGTTTGCAGACTACAGATTCACTGAAGCAATATTATGCAACCTGCTTTGCACTGGTGGGGGCAATCATCTTATTTGGAGGTTTAATTGCTCCTGTTGTGAGTAACTGGAGCTTCTTCCCATGCCCCTCATAATCTTGCAATATCTGTGATAAAATAAGTAGGGTTTACCACCACCAAGTCTTGCCCTCTGATGAAAGCCCAGAGCACCAAACCTTGTTCTGTTTCTAGGTTTTTAGGTTTTTTAGTTGTGAGTTGAGTGTGCTTGGCTTGGCTTGGTGAAACAGCTGGAGCTAAAACTCGGGATGGGAGGTACTTCATATGCAGATTTCATTCGAAGCATGCACTTGCCACTCCAACTAAGGTAATTTTTGTCCAAGTTTCCCACTACAATGCTTCAATGAAATAATGCTAGATCTGTAGCTCATCTCTGCTGTTTTGTTCTTTGCTCCCCAAGCATACAAGCGAGTACTAGTCAGAACTCTACTATCAATCATGCAGGATATGAAACTAGTGTCCAGCTTACAATGGGAAACTACCACGCCCTATAATCCTGGGGAAGGAAATCATCATTCTTCAGGCATACCTTCAGATGTCATTCATAGTGAGCAATAAGCATGTTGAGTGGGACCTAGAGGATAGAGTAGCTTTAGGTGCAGCACTACTACTTTCTGTGAGATCTACATGGCAAATCTAGTTACTGTGTACTGTGTGGGGGACGGGTTGAATATTGGGGGCAGTGAGGTGGATCCAATAGTGGCATCATTTTCCGGGGGTGCAGTGGGAGTCATATCTTCTCTTATGGTAGTGGAGATAAACAATGTGAAGCAGCAAGAGCGCAAACGTTGCCGTTATTGTCATGGAACTGGTATCCTTTCTGTCCACTATAGCCCTAATTGCAGATCCAGTTGCTTTGGAGGTTTCTTGTCCCTCAACTACGCAATTTAGTGAGCAGAAAGTGGTAGTTTCCCCATACCTTTGCAGTATTCTGACCTCTTCTAATCACAGGAGTTTTCTGTCTCTCTCATTCAATAGGTGTGTTTCTATCCTAAAACTCTTTGATTGAACTTCCTCTCAACTGTGTATTCACTGGAAATATAGGCTACTTAGCATGCGCACGATGTGCGGGTTCTGGAGCATTGATAGATGTTGAGCCAGTGGCTATAGTAGGGGACAATGATTCACCCCTTTCACCACCCAAAGCTCAACGGTGCCCTACCTGTTCAGGAGCTGCCAAGGTATCTATCTATATACACACCAACTTCGTGTTTTTCTGGTTGTGTTGTTCTACATAGCTTTGAAGTCAGCGCCTGCCCTCTGAAAGATTTGCCCAAGTTTAAGGTGATGATGAATTTCCTGGATATGGTGCAGGTGATGTGCCCAACTTGTTTGTGTACAGGGATGGCTCTGGCAAGTGAGCATGACCCTCGAATCGATCCCTTCCAGTGACATTGTCAATGAATGTGCATCTTGTCATGAAGGCATGACAAGATTCACACTCCAAATAACTGTTCTTTGGAACAACGATTGTGAGTAATGGTGTTTGGATTATTCATCACTGTCAAGGGTTTCAGTGTTCATGTGAGTCTATACTGTACCATTTGGTTTCTTTAGAAATTGATTTGAGGTGTAGGATTTTTGCATGCAGAGAGACTGTAGCATGATGTTCTCAAGACTTGTATAGCCACATTTGTCTACCAGGAGTTGATGAACAGTTGTTCCAGACCATAGGCCAAAAGATGTGTTTCCATGGTGAGTGAACCATTTGTTAAATTTTCAAGTCTCAACAAATTGGGTGCTATGATATATGATTATTATATAATGAACTGAGCGTCAGGATGTTGCTATCCTGCTGCACAGGAAGAAGGCCTTTCAGTCACCCAAGCTTCAGCTGGCGGCTGCCATGTATACTATACAGGACTTTTACATGTGCATAAGTCTCTGGAAAAAGTCTTATGTTTGAAGCAAGGGTGTGATTGAGACTCAAAAGAGAAAATAATACCCTGTGAGGCTTGATAGGAAATTTCTTTTTGTTCCTGAAGCCTCGATTCAATGGATGAGCACAAAAGGCACAATTGGTTTTGGGGAATGTCTCAGTATCTGTAACATTACCAATGTGTGGTTCTGTAGCTCTGTGCAAATATACCTGAAGATCATAGCAGCAAATTGGGTGGAATTAGATCTGCACTAGTGATGAGATCTTAAGATGAAAGACAACTCTAACACCAAAGTGCTATTGGAAAAAGTGATGACACAGTGACGACAGTGTGCTCCTGTGTTTGAGCTAAACGAATGCACTTCGCATTCAGAATTTGATCAAAACTTAGTCCAATGATGTCAATAATGGGTTGACCTCATCTTGCCTGCATTCTATTGAAATAAAAATAACAATTCACATATTCATGAGGGCATTCAATTGGATACATAAACAAAAACCAAAGTCTATCTACAATTATATGTTGTCCATTGTGAAGTTTGTTATATCAAAATTCCCAACTTCTCAAACCTTCTGAATACTATATATGTGCTTTGGTTGCCAACTTCAGGACACCCATGAAAACAATAAATTTCATATCATCAGATCTGTTGAGAAATAAATCCATGAATTTCATATCATCGAATCTGGTGAGAACAAATCCATGAATTTCATATCATTGGATCTGGTGAGAACAAGTCCATGAATTTCATATCATTGGATTTGGTGGGAATCTAATGGAAAAATGTGTTGGGCAGGTTTACAATTCCCAATCAGGTCCCAAATTGGGGGATTTTATTAATACCTGTTTTGGTACATGCAATGCCAAGAAGGGTTGGTTCTTTCTTATTGTTTCATGGGGAAGAAAGCTTGAAGAGGGAAAGATTGCACAAACCCTTTGCAATCCTTGAAATGAATTTTGCCAAATGTTGTATCATCATCTACCCACAGCTCTCTGTAATTTACAGATAAATACAGAGTTTTGTGGACAATGGGTTTCATTTTCCAACCATTCAAATCCAAAATCTTGCCTTTCTGAATCCTGCCTGACATTTGCTCCCCACAAAACACCATTGAGTTTGCACTTTGAAACTCTTGTTCACATCGTGTTTTCAACCGCAACCACCACCTGCCTGAGCTCCTGTCAAAACCAAATTCTTCAACACATCGTAGTGGAAACATACCTGGAGGAAAGCCAAATTCCTCTAACAATAACAAGAATTTTGGAAGTGCTGCAGGCCCCTTGATCACATCCTGCTCTTGTATAATACCATTTGCAAGCTCTGATGTAGGAGGAGGAGGAGGAGACCCTAAGTCGTCTGCCATTATTGTCTCATCTGGTCTTCCTGTACTACCTTGAAGAATACATTGAGGCTGAAGAAGCCACAATGATTTGCAACTTGAGTGACTGGAAAATTTTGCAATGTCTGTTGCTTGTGTTATATTGTGATTGTTGCACCAATTTGGGTGCAACAGGGAGATGCAATGGTGATCATTGCAACATCTTTTTTCTTTGTTACTTGCAACTGTATCCATGTGTGATCCCACTCTGCTTGTGCAAGGAAGGCAACAAATCAACCGACTTGACAACAAAGAAGCTTTGGTGCTGCACCCAAAACCATGTTTTGGTACCACCTCTCAGCACCAGTACCCATATACATTTGTCCCCACAAAAGTCACACTGTCACCAGATCTACAAGGACTCTAGATCTAGAACCAACAACAGCTTTTATGATCTCCAGTTTGCCTAAACCCTAATGGTGCAGGCACCCATCTGATCTTCTCTCAAGTGCTCCTGCTTGCACTTCCATGCATCCTTGAACAATAGCTTTGATGGAACAACTTAGTCTTAGTGCAGGTCTAGAATTCTTGGAATAATTTTTTTCCATTTCCAGCTTGATGACATACTTACTTGTTTCCATGCATCCTTGGAGAATAGCTTGATGGATCAAAGTCTTGGTGCAGATCTAGAATTTCTTTGAATAACTTTTTTTCCCCTTTCCAGCTTAATGATGCACTTACTTGTTTCCATGCATCCTCCTACAATAGCTTGATGGATCAAAGTCTTGGTGCAGGTCTAGAATTCTTGTAATAAATTTTGTCCATTTCCAGCTTAATGATGCACTGTTTCCATGCATCCTTGCCTTCCTTGTACTCAGGTTTCTTGCTATATGGATTTTAAAATCTCAAGCAAGCTTATAGAAGGTGAGGAAAAAAATTGCTTGAAATACCAACGGTGCAATTCTGTATTGTAATTTGGTTGGTATTGTAGTGCAATTGCATTGTAATTTGGTGTATATGCTTCACTCAACATGTTTGTCAACACCTTTTTTGAATTTTTTGGTGGTGTGTTTTATGCCCTATTCTTCAGTTTCAAATTCTCTTTTGGACTTTCCATCTGAGAATAATTGTGTTGTCTTCATGGATTGATTCAAGTTGGTGGTATCGAATTTGATAGACACAAAGATCACTTTACTTCTTGTTCATCATTTGGTAGCTGCCTCTGTGTTTTTGTTTCATAGCACCAGATCTTCCCAATTTTCTATCTTGCTGTCTTTCCATTCTTGGAAAATTTGGCAGAATTCAATTATTAGGAAATCCAGATGAAAACAACTTCGTTTTTTTCCCCCCCACTCGCCATCTTGAGAATTATTTAGCATCAAACATGTGTGACAGGTATGATAATCCAGATTAAGAGACCATAACAAACAACAAACAAAAGGTGCATTGCTCTTGAGTTCAACCCTTGCAAGCTTCAATATGTAATTTGGTATGATTTTTGAACATGGGTCATGGAAATATCAAGCTCATCTTGAAGTGGTTGGAGCTGATGATAAAAAGCCACTTTCTGATTTTCTTCCTCAGTAAATGGAGCCAGATTTGATGCAGATATGGGGAAAGACATGAAACAACAATGTTAACTTAGAGCTACAAGTTGAAATATACCAATGACTCAAGTCTTGTGATAGCAATAGAATATGTTGCAACTTGAAACCAGTGTGTTGGAAGGTCCTCGACTTTTAAGGATAAACTCTGGTTCTAGTTTTACCATTCAACACAGAGAATGCTTCCAGGTCCAGTTGGGTTTTTTGAAAATGTAAAAGACTTGGTTGGATGGTGTTTCCGTTTTATAACCAAACTCAGGGCCAGTTCCAAATCTGGTTTGGTTCTTTCAAAAGGTCAAAAGTGCCATCTGGTTTGGGTCTGGGTTCTCAATTGTGAGGTGTGGATCTAGATCCTTTTGTTTAAAGAAACTTTGCCCAATTCCTAGTTAACAATTTGAATAGGTTATGGTTAGTTCTTGGTTAGGTTGCAATTGGGTAAACTAGATTAATTTTGCCTTTGCAGAATCAAACATTGTGTGTCAAAAAAAGGGGATGATTTTATTGCCAGAAAGCGTTGCAATGTAAAACAATATGTAGATTGACACCTAAAGGCTAGGATGAGAGCCAACACTCAACGTTTGAAAAAATCTAGAGTTGAACAATACAATGGGAAGTGGCAACAATTCAATAGTAAAATGGTCTTGGATCTCGAACACCAACTTTTCCAAGGTCCAAGTCCGAACAACAAATCTTCAAGATTAGAGTTGAATCTACAGTCATCACATGCTTTTCAAAATCCAAAACCCATCAAAAATTCAAATTTGAGTAGGTCATCTTGGATGAGACCATCCTTCACTTAGCAAAATTTATTTGTCATGTTCATTTTTCTCTTTCATGTTATTTCTTCTATATCAATGTATTTGAACTTTGAACCATTCATTCCCTTTCTCTCACAAATTTCAAAAAACTAGAAAATTTAAGACTTTGACTAACCTTTGTATCCATTCAACAATAAATGATAACTTGATGCATTTTACTTTCAATCTTTCAATTTGTAATCTCTTGGCTTTCAAGTTTTGTGACAACACTTAGCACTAATGTGACAAACTCTACATTTCCTCAATTGTCTCATTATTTCTAGATGCTCAACTTCAATTAATATACAACTTAACAACAAAGAATCACAATCTTCCTTGTAACTACATGCCTTCACATCATAAAGTCCCATTGTTTTGCCAACAATGACCATAGCCCACCATTTAATGATATGGAAAATAAATATGGCTTTAAAGGACTAGGAACACAACCAACAAAGGTTGGTGCAATGGTAGAAACACAACAATCTAAGTCTATTAATTTGATGGTAATGCTAACCATTGCATGAACTTAGGGGTTTCAAGAACTTCAACATGATGAACATCCTCCATCTTTTTTTAAACTACAAAAATAAACACAAACAAGACCTTCTAATAACATAACAAAAGAAAACGCAAAGACAAAGCAAACAAAAATGACAAGCACAAAACAAAATAAACATAGAGAGAAAATATATTTTAGGTTTGAAGCACAATGGGCCTTTGTTGTGCTTGGTGAGCCAAAATGTGATGAACAAGGTGAGCAACAAAACATGGAAAGGTCACACACATAAAAAAACACATGTGGCAAACCCAAAATGAAAAAAACACACAATAAACAAAACACAATGGAACAAAAAGATGAAACACATGGTAATATTGATGGAGTTATTACATAGCCAACAAAATGTGATGTGACAAAGTTGTTAAAATAATGAACCGATGATGGTGGAATCATTGAACAAAAAAAATGAAGCTAAAAAACGATGATGACGAAGCCTTTGCATAATAAATACAACACATAATATCACAAACTTAGCATCTCACGATTTAGTAATGGAATTCATCAAAATTTATTCATTCATAATTTGTACGTTTCACACACTAATATTGTGCATTGAAAATACATTTGAAACACAAATTTATTGGAAGATGCAAAATTTGTGTGACATTCGTTCATTCATAAATTCATACTTCATTTGTCAACACATTTATCTATGTGTCAAACATGTTTTTAACACATGATATTTGTGCATAAAATGTACGAACCTATGAATGAACGAATTTCAAAAGATTTTTATGTGACGACATGTTAAATTTGTGATGAATAAATTGTTAAAAATTTGACTGAAAACACTTTTGAATTCACATTTACAAAAATAATAAATCAATTTAAACAAAAAGAGGTTTTTTGATTTATTCATAACACATTTTTAATTAATTTTTTTAAATTTTAAATTAATTATTTCTTAAATTATAATTATTTGATGAATACATTATTGAATAAACTTCAAGATCATGTTTTCATTTGTAACATTTGAATAAATTTTGAAAAACAAAATGTATGTTGAAATTTGAATTTCCTAAACAAATTTTCTTGGTCTTTATATGGGTTGTAATGGGGAGCTCATCATAACAACGAAAGACCTTGTTTTATGGAACTTGTTCACCAAAATCACATAAGTTTGCTTTGAGAACATTTCCATAATCAAAAGGACACATAAGTTTATTGCAACATAGGTTCAATACATAAAAGGCTTATCTCAAGGTTTAACACAAAAATAACAACATGAAATCACGAAAGGAAGAATGTGATTTGAAACTCCACTCACAACCCCTTATATACTTGCAAAGAAGAATAGATGAATTATCAACCCCATTCATCTACATTTACTATACATTCTCCTTCATCAACTATAATTCAATAATATTATGCTACATACACAAGTGGAAAAGCTTTCATTTGCAATCAATTGTTCACAACTAAAACTAACGATTGTGATTGTTATAGTTCCAAATGACAATTGCAAACAACATGTTTTAGTCACAAGTGATAATAGTTTTAATTGCAAACAATTGGTTGCAAACAATAGTTTCTCCACTAATGATATTATTTTTCCAAAATTATTATCCTTCCTATGAATAAGTCAACTCACACAATTCACTTTCGATTATGTTTAATCCACAATAATTAGCTAAAATATTCATGAGTCCAAATCTATGTCCCTAATCAAAGATTCTCAAAATAAGGTATATAAGTCAAGTTATTTATTTCCATGTTTACTCATCCATCTATCCCTATGCCACAATTTTTAACCCTAGGAACCCATCTTGGTGTTATAAAGCTACTTCCGAAATTTGGGGAGGGACCCTAGTTGAAGTTGGGGGATGTCATTTGTAACATTTAAAAAAAGATTTTACAACTTTGCCAACATCCCCATCTTTCATTGTCCTGCCTTGTTTATAGTATGAACATGTGAAGCAAAATTTGCATTTGAATGATCCACATGCATTTTCACCATAAACATAATATGAATTTAACAATGATGTTTAACCTATTAAGGACATGATTGAGTTACTAACATCATGTGATGCTCAAAGTATATTTGATTTACTATGATGATGCAATGATGTTGGATATGTAGCTCATATAATCAATCCTAAACATTTCATAGGAAAATTGTAATCAATAATGGGTTTTAGATTGTTGGGGTTTTAAGATTTTTGAGGAGGAATTTTTTTTTTCCATACCACAATGACAGAGAGTTCATCCAAAAAAATGATGTTGGGTTCATCCAAAAAGTGATGTTGGCGGCCTTTTTCATTAGTCATTGGAGATGCTCTTATACATTATAGAGGAAAGTAGCATTAATCAAAATCTACAGATGCTTTTGTTTCCCTTGAAATCATTTTGAAGGCCTCCTCCAACTCTCCCCCCCCTTTACAAAATCATTACAAAGTGCCCCTCCCTTTAAACCTCAATCAAGTACTTGTCGTCGGTAAGTAAGGCCAAGCAAGAGAGAATATGATTTTCCAATAACCGTAATGCACTGCCAAAACATGACAATGTATTTGGAGAGCACATTCTAAAGTGGAATTTGACATCCCCTTAACCCC
>Ga0209611_10013870_pt1 | contig 10940 bp, 3 predicted proteins | sample S1TSphgellanicum_3_FD_187693 | JGI IMG/M metagenome (GOLD analysis project Ga0209611, IMG submission 187693) | Host-associated microbial communities from peat moss isolated from Minnesota, USA - S1T2_Fc - Sphagnum magellanicum MG (SPAdes) (version 2) | ecosystem: Host-associated > Plants > Peat...
TTAGACATGGCTCAGACTCCTACAAGAAACAACAATGGGCAATCTTGGACAATGGGCGAAAGCCTGATTTGACAATATAGCGTGAGTGAAGAAGGGCAACATAGCTTGTAAAGCTCTTTCATCGAATGTGGGATTATGATAAACCTCGAATAATAAGCCCCAGCTAACTTCATGGTATTAGTCGCAGTAAGATGGGGGGAAGGGGGGGGGGGTTAGTGTTATTCATAATGATTAGGCGTAAAGGGCACATACGCGGTAAATTTGGTCAAAAGTGAAAGTTGTCAGCTCAATCGGTGGAATGCTTTCAAAACCAATTTACTTGAGTAAGATAGAAGATAGTGGAATTTTGTGTGTAAAGTTAAAATTCACAAATATACAAAGGAACACCAAAAATGAAGTTGTATTTACTGATGCCATGTTAGTGAAAGACTCCCTACAATGGGTTATGATATTTAAGAAGGGACTAGAAAATAATAGCATATTGATGGTGAGTAGGAACTGGACTTATATTAACAATTGGGATTATACTTCAAAGGTACTACTCCACAACAAGGAATTATTTGTGAGGAAATATTAAAATCTTTTGAATCCTGTTATTTATTGGGCCCTAGCCCCACAGGGACAAGGACTTTTGCATTAGATCCAATTTTTGGAAGTTTTACCTTATTAGAACTAGTTTCACATTAAGTGAACTTGTTTTTTTAGTGAAAGTGTTTAAACTGTTTAAATTGGAATGGATTTTTTTTATGTTCAGAGTGTAAACACAATAGGTAGATGTACAACATCTTATTTGTTGGCAGGGCCAGTGTGTTTATGATGCCTTCTTTAAATTGTGCATCATAACACAAAAGAAAACAATTAAAAGACCCAATTGTGAAGTAATATATGGTAATTTATTCCTTAGCATTTAAGGAATATGAAAATATATATATTTCAAAATTCAGTAATAAATAATCATATTCAAATCCTTTTCAAATCCCCATTGCACATGGGAAATACTTATATCAAGGGCAACAATCACAAGTATACTTTTGAAGTTACTAGTTACTACTAGTCCACATGTTGGAATCATTTGTGACCCAAAATAAAAGTTCATTGGGTCTTTTCCATGGTCTTAAAGTGTCCATCACAATTCAAAGGAAACCTTAAAACAATCTAACATGAAAAACCCTCATATTTCTATAGACTTTAATGGCAAAGTCCATGTGTACAATATTTTCAATTTTTGTAATTGTAATAAAAATGGCAAAATGGGTAAGGTAATGCAATATTTTTACTTGTTTACAAATTATTATACAAAACAATATCACATAAATTTCATGTTATGGTTAATTTGAATGACATTTGTATGTATTAACATCTTAATTATTTATATGGATGAGACATTGTTTTTTAATGACATATGTGAATGTTTAATATACAAAATTTGTATAGTTTTATGAGAAATTATAACATGGTAATTGCATGAATTTAGTTAGAACGTAAGTCATATGTATTTTGCATCAGACATCATAAATAAAAAATACACATTATCTATATAAATGAATACATATATTTTTCATGTCATTTTTATATTTTGAAGCCCATGAATTTTGCACAAAAATATATTATTTTATAATTTCATACGAATTTTGTTGAATTTTGTGATGATGCATGTCCATGTGTCCACAAACTTTAATCTAAAATGGTAGGGTTGTTTACAATAACCTCATATGATATACTAATTTTTTAATATTTTTGTGAAATTGATTGTTATACATTCATTTCTTATACAGACATGTAAGTCATGGTGGGAAAATGAATGCATTATGCTCCTTTGATATACAAATAGACTTGAACTTTCTTTGTGTGAAAATGGATGTTAAGCTACACCTTGATCATACAAAATTTGCAATCACACTAAAAACCGAAAATCAATGTATGATGGAAATATATGAAACTTCAAAATTTCCAATAAGTAATCTATCAATGTATGAAAAAGTCTAATGATACATGTTATTATGATTCTATAGGAAAACCTTCTTTAGAATTAGAATCCTAATTGTTAGTGTCATGTGCCTACCAATTGGTAGTTGTATATCTAATTATTGGTGGCATTTATTTTTCACTACCACTAGTGACTATGTCACATGGATTTATGATTATATTCATGACTACACTTGTAGTTGACACACACAACTACATGACCCCATAGTTAAATCATACTCATGGGTGCATTTTGTCTTTTAGAGTCATCTTTGGCATAACCATTATTTAAATTTGGAGGTTTTATGCTTTCAAAATGAATGCATTGTTAGAATCTTGTAATTTTTTTGCACAAAGCTCTTCATTGTGTACTATGTTGTTAGAATTCAAAGTAAGAAAGGATGGTAATAAAAATAGGGGATGCAAAAACACAACAATGTGTTTGTAACCAATGTTTTTGCTATTTAATGCACTCCTAAAAGCCCTTGCAATTTTTATTTATTGCATATCTATGGGAATGTCTTTAAATAAAACTTTCACATAATAATACAATGCAACATTTTTTTGAGTCATAAAAATTGAAATAATGTTTTGGCGACTTGTAAATCATGATTCTAAAAATATTCTATTAAATGGACCAATCATATTGTGCCAAATCAACTTGATTGTCTTATCCACTTTTTATAAGATCTTGTGAAATGGACATATGTGGTGCCTAATAAAAAAAATGCACCTTCATTATTGTGACCATGGCATAGGGTATGCATACTTGCATTATGATTTGCTAAATATGGCATCTTTGGCCATAATCATCTTGAAGGCATATTCACCTCATATAAAAATGCATGAGCAACTTTTGCAAAAAGGCATGTATGTGAAGGTGGAAAATTTTGGCATAGAATTAAAATGCAAAAGGGGACTTGAAAAAAGTGACATGCATGTTGTCATTACAATTGAGTTGACAATCATTGTGTCATTGATTTCAATCTTCCAACCTAAATTGGTTTTCATGTTTTCCACATGGATTCCATTCGGAACTTCCAAAGGTTTATTTAAAATTTGACCTCTACTACCATTATTAGCATTACCATTGGTGTAGTGGGACGGGAGATAGCAAGGGTGAAAAGCAACTTATGATTGTAAACAAAAAAACAAATTTTGACCAAGATATCCTTGCCATGGGCAAAACAATTAGATATAATATGGTCAAATTTTGGAAACATACAATGGAGGCCAAGGTGTAATGGTCTTAATCAAGAATGTAACAACAACCTCCACAAGATTATTTTTTTAAAAACACAACATTACATGATTTAAAACAAGGTCATGGATGAAAACATTCAAAACTACCTTTTGTAGTTGCACAACAAACTTATGAATACTTGGCCTTCTTTAAAAGAAAGGTAAATGTTTGTTTCCTTCATTCACATTAAAGAAATTTTCATTTCTTTGGGTTAAGAAAAAAATATTGGGCAAATTTTTTTTCATATATTTTATTCTTTTGAAAATTTGGGGAAAATAATATTTAGGTGGCTACCCAATACTATTTTTCCTTTGATGGTCAAATAAAAAAAACCTCGAAAATACTTTGGAAAATAATATTATGTATCTCTTCAAACTTTGAAGTAACACCCAAAAAGTGAAGTGTTCCCAAAATAAACACCCATTATGACATAACCAAGAGGCCTTATTTGGGGAATGTTTTGTTCCAAGAATGTTAGTTAATGTAAAGCCCTTAACAAAAAAATTCCATTTTCATTTTTTTTCCCATGACACTTAACAAATATTGGATATCATAAAAAAATTGCAAAAAAAATGAGGGAGGGCATTTCAAATATGAAGAACCTACGAATAGGCATTTTGATTTTAGATAAATTATGTTGTAAAAAGTACCTTAAAAATAAACTAGGAAATTTTTCCCAATATTTTATAATAAGTAAAAATGTTGGGGTTGCACCATATTCATTATTCATGGTGGATCTAACATTGAGGTCATCCCAAAATAACATTTGTATTTTAATGTGAAAATATAAGAGAATAAGACTTTTTATATAGTTTGTGACATGGGATTCAAAAACAAAATATATGGATTAAATCTTTTAGTTGTTCCTTAGTTACAAATTAAGTTGTAATTGAGTTGCAACTATAACATTTAAGCGCTCAGGGTAGGTTAGATCCAAACGGAGGGCTCCATTATTTCTAGTGTTAAGAAAATACTTGAACCCTTTCTATTGGCACTTCTAAGGCACTAAAAATCGTCAAAAACATAATAGAATTGAAAAAGTTATGGCTCCCAAAATAAAAAGGGTCAAAAATTCAAAAAAACAAACCACTTAATGTTATAAAGGGTAGTTCCCGAACACCTAAAATAATTATTTTATGTTTTTCTATTGCTATTAGAATTCAAAGATGATTTATAGAACTTCAAGTGGTGTTCTTATAACACTTTAAATCATTAAAAATGAGTAAGAAATAAGAAAGTTATGAGGTTTGAAAGTAGGAGGGGTCCAAAGAGGGAAAAAAAAGGAAAAAAAAATGTTTTGTAAGTTAGAAAACTTATTTATCTTCTTGTTATTTTTTCATTAAGGTCCAACCACTATATTAGGAATCACATGTGCCTCCTTAAACCTCTGTTTTATTTTTAGAATCTTCTTAGAATCTTTTTAATATGTCTTTAAAAAAATATTATATTTTTAAAAAGTTTTTTTAATATTATTATGTTAAGGTGTATATTAAAAAATATCAAAAAATAAGTCATTAAAAAATATTTTCAAGTTGTGCTTTCAGTGTCAAAACTACTTTAAGTTGTTTTTATGCAGCTTTTAAGCAACGGTTATGATTACTTTTGGTACATGTTATTATGACTACATGCATTACTCCTTCTCTTTTACACTTTAAACAAAGATGATTTTTAAAGCTTGAGGTAGCATTCCCATAACATTTTAAATCGTTCAAAATTAATCACATATGATGAAAATATATATAACTGATGAATATTTATCTTTATTAAGTTATAAATAGTTATATTATAATCATAACATAGTTGAATAATAGTACTTTAATAGTGGCGCACTAATTGTTATACTAATTGTATCAATGGAAATCCTAATTGAAAATTAGTTACAAATGTATTCCATAATGGGTGGTGGAAATGTGTACATGTGGCATGATCACATGTATGTACATTGTACCTAGTTACAACATTGTCGCTTTAATGGCACATTTACAACAATTCTAAAATATCTCCCACATGCAACTTTTAAAAAATCAAACATGGTTGATTACATAGGTATGTACAATGTGTATAAATTACCATATAGAAGACCCATTTTCAATTCATTTGTAACTATAATACAACTAATTGATTTTTTAATGTGGAAATTTATTTATTAATACACCATATTTTTAAAGGGATAGTTACACTAATTGTAATACCTAAAAGATAGTTACACAATAGTTGTATATGAGTTGTTTCTTAAATGTTAATTGCAAGGTAGTGTGGTTTCAATAGACTTGATTTCTCATAATGCATTAGTTATAACTAAAATTGATTGAATATGATTGTCAACATTCCCCCATCAATAAAACACCCTTGTTCAAAATTGATATTATGCAAAACTTCCCCCACATGAGTTTAGACGTGAAATTCACCTTTGGAAGGTCCCACATGGTTTAACATGGGTAAGGTTTTAGGACAAAGGCAATATTAAAATTTAATTTGTAGTTAGTTGTTGACTTCTATAGGCTCTTTAATTTAGTAACATATTCATCTCAAGCCTTCAATGCCTTTATCCTAGGGTTTCACCCATCATAAAAACCTAGGCCAATGCATGGGATCAAACAAGAAAATAGTAGAGTCTACGTTGAAATAAATGTATAATACCAATTTTTTTCGAATTTTTTATTCAACCCACCATAGATTCAATGGATGCTAGCAATTTCATATTTTTATTTACAAAATTTTTAATTTATTTTTTCTTGCTTATATAAAAAACTATTTCAACTTTAAATTAAATTTGTGGACTATTCATGTACTCCCTTAAGCTCCAAGTTTCAAATAAATTCAAGCCTTTTGCTCTTAGGGGAAAACATTATGTTTCAAAATTTGACATTATTTAAGTAAAAAAAATGTTGTTTAAGGGGTATTTTGAAAGACTTTAAGAAATTTCCAACCTATTATTGCCTAAAGTTCTAATATCCACAAAATTAATCCACCTTAAAGTTAATTTAAATATTGTATTTTTTTGAATTTTGAATTATTGTATTTCTTCTTGGAGAGTTTCATCAATCAACATCCCTTAGTCACAGTTGGGACCATGTGACAAAAGTAGTTTAAAGGTTTAATATCATTGCACTATGTAATTAAATAATATAATATTGCACAATACTTGAATTATACATATGTTTATATTTATGCAATGACATTACATGTGTCACAAGTTTAAGTGCCAATTGAATAATCACAACAACACATTTTGGGTCAAAAAAGACATATGTGACTAATGATTAATGAGTTACTAATCCCATGTCATTTCACCTATTTAGTCACAATAAACATTTAGTTATAAAGCGTAGTCATTAAAATGACTAGGATTTTAAAAGTTTCTTATAATAATGAAATTCCATGTCATTATTAACCTTGGTATGACGTGTAAAGTGCATGTTATTTCAATTTAATAATTTTATTTGACTAAATGCTACAAAAGATGCCTTGATGGATGGCTGACATGTGTCAAAAATCTATAAACATGTTATGAGTTATTACACATGACCAAAAGTCAACCTAGTTTTACCCATGTAGTTAGCATAACCAGAACTCAACCTATTCTAACTTAGCTAGGCTAAGCAACCTAGCCTAGCCATAAGTCAACCTAGTTTAACCTAGCTAGGTTAGCTACCTAATTTTGACTAAGTGGCTTAGACTAAAAACAAATGTCAAACTCTTAACTCAAGAATCTTAAACTAGGCTACCTAACTTAAGCCAAATGGCCTATGTGTCATAGGTTATAAGAGTGAAAACTTGAACCTTTCACCTTCACTTTGGGGTTCAAGTCCTCATCCATTGCACTACCACATTTTTTTACATTAATTATATTTAACACAAAATTATAAAGCTAAAAATTTAGCCTTGAATTAATTTTGGCCATTTTAGGTTGACCTAAATCAACCTACCTATTACCTATCAACTTAGCCTAGATTACCCTAAGCATTCTTAGGCTAAAAAAACCTAGGATAATTATGTCACATCTAGTCGCATCATAGTAACATTTAGTTGCACAAACTTGGGGTGGTTACAAACTTGATAAAATGTCTTATAATGAGGCTATTTAGGTTGACTTGACAAAAAACCTAAAACTAGGAACTTAGGCAAGCCTACCTAGGTTAATTTATTAGTAGGGTAACCTATTCTAGGTATATTTAAACATACTAGATGTAGTACATTTTTTATGTTTAGTTAAGTAACTTACAAGGTAACTTACATTATGAAGTAGGTTTTTACTAATTAGCTTACATACATTGGGTAACTTAATAGGTATGTTAATTTAAGTTAGTGTGTTAAGTAGTTAAAAAGTGAAAGAGTTATGTGTCACCTTTTTCAAAATGACTATTAATATTGTAGTCATAATTACAAGTTCATAATAGATTATTTAGTACACATACACATGCATGTGAATTCATGACTTCAAAAACTTCATGGCACACAAAAAATATTAGTGCCATAAATTCAAAACACACAAAAACTTGTGGTGTCACAAAAGTTCATGGATTGCCATGAAAATTTCTGACAGCTTGTTGCCAAATGGCATGCCATGTTATCATCACATGAAAGATCAAATTGTTAATAATCACAAAAGACAACAAAATTTTCAACTAGCTAAAAAATGAAATTAATACATCAAATCAATGAGATGAGTCATGATGTGAAATTAATGTCACAAATCATGAAATGTTGCATCTACTAATCAACCTCATTGCCATGTGGCATGCCACATTATCATCACATGACCATAACTTGTTATTATTCACCAAAAGTTTTAAGAATCAATGGAATTTTGTTAAATTACCTAGTTTTTATGATTAAAAAATATATATTTGAAAATTTGATATTTTTTAAAAACCCATCAAGTCCTGCTATTGATTATAGTCACAAAACCATAATGCCACGTGGCATCACAATGTCGTTTATAACTACGTAGTCATTCACATGAACTTGTAATTACAATTGTAGTAAAAAAAACAACAATCATTTTATTAACTAGTTGTAAAACCCAAGATGTGTTATTGTGAATCAATATGCATTCCTAGGTTTTCCAAGTAATATTAGTGGGAAAACATTGTATTGATTTTTAGTTTTGTAATAAAATGCAAGCCTAGGGTGCAATCCTTAGTTCCCAAAATGAAAAAATGTGGGAATTCTAAAATGGAACTATTATAAAAAAATTTAATTGAATTCACAATCATGTGCAACTACTTATGCCAAGAAAAATTAGCAATTACCATAACTAGGATTAATGTTTGGCACAAAATAATTTGGAAAAGATCTAGTTTAAAACAAGGGCAAGCTTTATTGATATTTGTTGAAAATCAAATTCTCAACTTGTGAAAAATTATTTATTTTTCCAAACATTGGGTTATTATTACAAATACACAACAAAAGATGTACTTTGCATACTTGGTTCGCATGTGTTGAAATTTTGGATAATTAAATTTGAAGATGCCCAACTTTATTTTCTAAAAAAATAATTTTTTAATAAAAAAATTGTAGATATTAATAGTAGGTAAAAATATAGTTTGGAACCAAATGGTACAAAATTGAACCATGGACAAATATAGACTCATTAGACACATCACAACTTGGGTGAAGTCATTCTTCTCATCCCTATATTATACTTTGTAGTTCCTTACACAACTACATTTAAATGACATTTTTTCCTAGGACTCCAATCAAGAGTTTCAAAATTACTAAGTTACAAATCCTAACATTTTGGGGGTTCATGACTTTTTCATTTTGCTTTCAATTATAAAACTATAAAGAGAAAAGTTGTAGCCTTTGAAAATATATTTCCAATGACTTATCAATCTTTCGAATCAAATTTCATGTGACCTTTCTACATTAGAGGTTTTACTAGTTTGGAGTCATTTTAATAGTTTGACTTTCAACCCTTCAAGTATAATATGTTTCAAGTTTTTGATTTAGAAATGCAACCAAACTATAATTATTTATTTGTCAAGACCTTTTTGGCGATCTAACAAGGGCCCAATTTGGACAATGTTTGATATTGCAAACCTTATTTTAAAGATCCAATATGCACATTGAGACTTATAATTCCCACTTTAGAGTTTGGGGAATCATTTTCTTACACTTTCCCAAAAAACATTTGTTGGAATGTGTTTGGGTGAAAGCACAACATAAGGGACATTGCTTCTACACACTTTATTATTTGGGGATACATTTTTAAATTTTAATAATGTCAATATTGAAAAGGATTTTCACAATGATTTTTCATATCATGGTAGCCCAAAAATAAAAAAGTCACTTGCTAAAGGAATTGCACTTTTTAATTTCATTTAATGTGATGTTAAAATATATTTGTGTGAGAATAATACTTGTAACATTGTATTGCAAAATGAAAATATGTTTGAAAAGTGATTGAAATGATTTTTGATCTTTATCAAATTCATAATATCAATAAACTGTGTGGTTCCATATGATGGAACTATGTTGGTGAACAAGTTGTCATAAATAACATGACACACCATTTTTGTGTTGGTCTTCATGGTAGCATTTGTCCAAGTGACTCAATTTTTGAATCAACCTTAATAGGTTGACATTGGCAGTAAAACAATTGAGAGTAATTCTACTCCTAGTATTTATTTTTATAATTATTGAACAAATATTTAATGACCTTGTAATTAACACACATTGAAATACAAGCCCACAAATTTTAAATAAACCATAATTTGCCATGCGGATACTAAATATGACATTATCATTTTAATTTTATAAGTAAACTTGTGCCCACTATGTAGATTGTGATCAAATTTAGTCATAGTTTGAACAGTCAAGAATGGATATTAGGTCATTATGATTGGGTTTAAGAACCTATGTTTAGCTTATGATTGAATTTCGATCACAAACTAAATAGGTTTGGTCACAAGTTAAACATGTTGTAGGTAGTGGGCAAGCGACCTAACTTGTGACCAAAATTTGATCACAAGCTAAATACAGTTGTAAACTGTGGGTGCCTTAATTTAACTTGTGATTGAACTTGTTTAATTTGGGACCAAACTTGTTCACTTTCAATTGCAAACACTATGAGAAAATAGGTGTTTTGCAACCAAGCTTGCAACTTAACATATTTCTACAACTTGAGTGCTATGGGATGAATTGCAACAGTTGCAATAACATAATTCACTGTATATGAAATTGTATATATATGTAACTAGTGCAACTATGTTGCAACTCATTACAATTACATTGTCACTATGTTTTAAACATTATGTCATTACCTTTTAATCAATATGCCATTATGTTGTAATTATTTGCCATTATGTTGTAATTATTATGCAATTGCATAGGTAATAATGTGCTACTGTGACAATAATGTGCTAATAAATCATCAATGGACATGTGGCAATTTTTAAAATTTAATTTAGATCATTCAATTTGGGGCTAACAAAATATTGACACATGGCATTTAAGTCAATAGGTAGGTAAGTTTAAGATAGGTAAACATTACTACCTACATTTCCTAGCTAGGTAGATAGGTTATTTGGGATAATCCTATTTTATTTTGGGTTTAACCTTTAGGACCAAACCTTATTTTTTAGTTTATTCCAAATGTCATTTTTTTTTTAATGATCGTAGTGCACTTAATTATATATTTTACAAACTTCAAAGGTAGGACAAACAATATGGGACAAAAAAAAGTTATATTTTATTTGCAACTCACTTGCAACTACTACAAGATATA
>Ga0209611_10013871_pt1 | contig 10939 bp, 13 predicted proteins | sample S1TSphgellanicum_3_FD_187693 | JGI IMG/M metagenome (GOLD analysis project Ga0209611, IMG submission 187693) | Host-associated microbial communities from peat moss isolated from Minnesota, USA - S1T2_Fc - Sphagnum magellanicum MG (SPAdes) (version 2) | ecosystem: Host-associated > Plants > Peat...
GGGGTCCAGTTTGGGGGTCAATTGAGCATGACTTACATAAAACCCTAAGGTCCAATAGGCTACCAAACTAGTTTTCTCACTCAAATTGGGTATGAAGTACGTAATGGAAGGTCAAACAAGGGTTCAATCAAAAGGTGACTTTACAAGTAACCAAAATATGTTCTCAATTGGTATGAGGTCAAGTCATTCGTTTTTTTTTTAAATTAAAAAAAAGTTCCCCTTTATTAGGTCTATGGTAACTAGATTTTATCTCATGAAATATAATCAAGAAGTTTATACAATGACCCTCTCTTTGTGTACACCTTTCACCCCCTTTCCCCTTTCTAATTTTAAACCTCATTATTCACAAAATTAATTTTAAAAATTAAATCAAGGATGAAACTCAATATCACAATAATGTTGTCTGTAAACTCACCCTCTCTTGCACCCCCTACCCCTCTTTCAGTGGTATCCACAAAGTAAGGAAATTTTATTAAATCGCAGTATGAAATGTTAAAACTCACCATTTAAAGCACAAGGTTCGAGAGTAATTATAATACTTGTACAGGTGGAGGAGTGAAAACATATGAAGCAGCAATGGAGGTGCTCAGGAAAAAGGAAAGAGGGGATGAAACTCAATTTGCCACCAAAGGTGGTGGAATACCAAGTTTGGGTCCCAGTTATTTCGTTCTGTAAAATTTCATTATCAGTTACACATTTGATGCGCCCATTATGCCATTCTCAAACAGTGAAATTTTTCATAGTGAATCATGATATCTCTAGTGGGTGGCAATTGTGGCGGTTCAGCCAGCATTTTCTTGTATTCACAACATGGTTGTTTTGGTCTTTATATCCTAGACCCATGAGTGAGACCATATAGATGTTAAATCAGTGTTTTGGAAGTTGGTTCTAGAGATTCCCATCTTCGGAAAACAGGCATACTGACTATTAACATTCAAAGATGAAAAGACAAATTTTTACCCATATGTTGCCTTTGCGCAAACTTCAATTCTTCTTCTGATTCCAAAGACAATAACTGGATGACTCTTGTATGATGCACAAGAACATCCCCATCCCCATGTAGAGGCTCAAGCCCTCAGGATGTCTATCACTTGACCTTTCAGATCCATCAAAATTACAAGAGTCAAAATGTCATTTACAATCTGAACTAGGCGTGACCTGGGAGTGACCTGGGCTGGAGGATGCACCAGAGGTTGGTATTTTCTGTGTGCAAAATGCCCCCTTAATAATGAATTTCCATGTGAAATCTCAGCCAGAGTGTACTAGCACCCACCAGCACACCATGTAGGATGGATGACATGTGAATATGAAAACAGTTTTTAATCATATTCATAAATCATAGCTAACCAGAGTGTTTAGATGTGCATCAGTCATCCGTGCATAGTGTGAGGTGGAAAGAGGAGGGTTTAGGGGATACCCTACCAAGGGATGGAGGAACCTTGGTCACTCAATTATGTTCATCCAAAACTGATTCATAAGGGATTCCCAAATGGTGCACTGGTGGATGATGGGTCACATCATTGGCAAAGCCAGCTGGAGTGAACCAGCAGCCACCAGCGCACCAATTTAGGATGAGGCTGTTCAAGCTGTTTTGGGGATGAACCAAAAACACATTCTCTTCCCTTGCCCAGGGATTTTTCAGGCCCCTTCTCTACCCCAAAATTTTCCCTTCTTACCTACTTTCCCCCCCTCCTACTTACCTCCTCTCTCCTACTTCTTTCACCTCATTTCTTGCTCATTCCATCTCCAGAGCTTGGGAGAGCTCCTGAGCTTGAGTAGCATAGAGTTTCAAGGAGATTTCAGACACAAGGCTTGAGGAAGGTGGAGAGCTCAACGTTGAAGGAATATGGAGAGAAGAAAGCAAGAGAGCATTTCATCCCAAATGTAGAAGCAAAAGAAGAAAGGTAAGCTCCTTCTTTTCTCTGCATTTTTTTTTTCTTTGTGTTTTTTTGTTTATTTATATTTTGCTTTAAAATAAGAAGATGCCAAGGAGAAAATGTTCAAAATAAAAGGGCAAAAGCAGGAGCCAAAAGTGAGACGGTAGAGTGGGAGCTTAAAGGAAAACTCCCTCCCTTCTCTACATATATTTTTTTCTTTGTGTTTTTCTTTTCTTTTCTTCTGCTTGAGAAGAAGAAGATGCCTAGAGAAAATGTTTGAAACAAAAGGGCAAAAGTGAGAAGGCAAAAGCGAGAGCCAAAAGTGAGAGTGCAGAGTGAAAGTTTTAAAAAAAGCTCCATCCCTTCTCTGAATTTTTAAATATTTTCTATGGGTTTTTTTTTCTTTGTGTTGTTTTTTTTTCCTTCTACTTGAAAAAAAGAAAATGCCAGGAAAAAGCATTTGAAACAAAAGGGGCAAAAGTGGGAGCCAAAAATGAGAGGGTAGAGTGAAAGCTTGAAGGAAAATTCCCTCCCTTCTTTGCATTTTTTTTCCTTCTCTATGGTTTTTTTTTTTTGTTTTTTTTTTTTTGTTTTTTTTTTGTTCTCTTTGGGCTGAAAAAAACAAGATGCTAAGAAAAAGCATTTGAAACAGAAAGGTAGAAATGGGAACCAAAAGTGAAGGGGCAGAATAGGAGTTTGAAAGTAAGCTCCCTCATTTTTTTGGGTTTTTGTTTTGTTGTTTTTAATGTGTTTTGTCTTCTTTGTGTTTGAGAAGAAGAAGGTGATGGCAATGTGTCATCATTTTCTTTTGTGGCGGTATCACAGAGAAGAAGAAAATAATGGTAATGAGTCATTGTCTTTTTTTGTGGTGTTGTTGGAACAAAGAAGGCGATGGCAACAAGCTATTGTCACCTTATTTTTTGTGTCTAAGAAGAAGAAAAAGAAAAGGATGACATGGCAATGTGCCATTGTTTTTTTCTATGGTGGTGTTTTAGCGAAAAAAGCAATGGTAACTTCTTGCCATTGTTTTTTTCTTTGGTGGTGTTAAAGTTTAATTTGGTGGTTTTTGGTTGTTTATAGGGTTCAAGGCACAATAAAGGAAGAGTTTGTTACAAATATAATTTAGGCTAAGATGCAACGTTGCCATTTGTACATTATTCGTCGTGTAGTAAGTGGTACAAATGTAGTAATTTTTTACTTAGCTAAACACAAGATTGTAGATAATGATATGGTTTAGGGTTTCCACTTTATATAGTTAACTAGGTTAATCTTTTCATTTTTTGTTATACCCAATTTTTGAGTTTTAGTCTTTTGATATACTATAAAAAACCTTTTTTTTCATTGTAATTTTTAGAATTTTTTGATCCACCCATATTTGTACATCTTCTATCAATATAATTATTTTTTTGTAGTCACACTTGTTTTATGGGTATATGATTAATTTTATTTTTTATTTTTTCATAATCTTTTTCATACTTTAGATGTAAAAATCAAAACTTAAATAGGCCCATATGAATAGGCAACATTAATTTGTCTAAGGTTTATAAATATCAAAATGAACATTGTGTAATACCTACATCCTTTTTATTATAATTTTCATAAGGTCATTTCGAATATGTAATATGTGCATATAGGTATTGTAATAATGGTTGGTTTTTTTATAACCATTACAATACCCACATATATGTTTTGTAATAAATGTTGATTCTTTTACAATGATTGCAATACTCACATGTAGGTCTTGTAATAGTTGTTTTTTTACAACCATTGCAATATTTACATATAGGTGTCGTAATAGTTGTTAGTTTTTTTTTACATGCATTGTAATATTCGCATGTAGGTCCATAAATGGTTGTTGATTTTTAACATCTTTTGCATAATGTCATAATTAAAGAATTACTAGAAAATTATTTTAGATAATGTAAATGATTGCTTATCATATTTAAACAATCATATATTTTTTGATATTAATTAATTCATTAATGGTTGAACCTTAATTATTCAGATAATTAAAATTTACATTTACATTTTAAAATCAAATTAATAATTTGATATCTAATTTATTATTTTAATTACTTTTTTTATGCTAATAATTTATTCAAATCATTATTTTTAATAATTAATTGTTATAAAATTATTTTAGCTATATGAAGAAACATATTTTGGGTACCCAAACCAATTGTTTTGAAGTGACTTTATGTGTACGTGTTACACTTAAGGTTGATTATTCACCTAAGGTTGTGTAAATCACCTATGGATTATTTCAAAATGATTCGACTTGTGGGCACTGCATTTATGAAAAAGAAAAAGAATATATATATATATATATGACCATTTGGTAATATTTTCAAGTTAAGTTCTTTCACTTTCTTTAAAAAAATATAAAATGACATAACATTGTTTTACATATGTTTAAGCCTTAAAACTTTTGCCCAAAATACACCCTAAATTTATTTTAATTAATATAGACTTGTAAAAAAAATGTTTATTAATTTATATGTCTGAAACTTTAAATGTAAACCATAATTTTAACATTAAGTAGTAAATTTACATTAAACTCTAGCCCTTTGTATCATCAATGTGACCAATTTTGCATTGCATTCATTTATATATATGTTAAATCATATTATAAGGTGAATAAATAATTTTGAAAACATGAATTTCATGATGTATTGGAAAGGAATCAAGTATTTTAAAAATATTTTTATGTTTCATGGTTAATGAAATATCACAATATGATATGGGTATTACATTTAAACAAAAGTGGGTTACGAAATATTGAACTTTAACAATTATGGAACATATGGAAATAAAAAAGATTCATAATTATGTTATAGATTTAAATAAATGATAAAATAAAAAATCAATACAATGAGCAAAGTCTAGAGTATAAATTTTAAACCTTGATATATATGAACGAAATTCTTAAACATTGAATCATAAGGCATAACTTTAAAAATCCAAATGATATTTTGCCATAAGCCTTATTACAACCTTAACTATACAAACCCTAACAAAAAAAATATCCTAAAGGTATATGCCTTAAACCCAAAAAATTATACAAAATATACAAATTATATAATGCAATTTTTTATTAAAAAAAACATAGGAAAAAAATTAGAAACAAAATTTTAAAACTTGTAAATTACAAAGATTTACTCATCGAAAAAAAATTAAATCTCTGAAAACAATAAAATAAAATTTGTAAAAATCAAAAGAAAATACATGTCTCTTACTTCTGCATGATCTCTCTAAATTATTATTTTTGCATTCTCTTCGAAAAAGATATAAAATGAAATTGTATTACTTCACATATGTTTAAACCTTAAAATTCCCCCCAAATTTAGCTTAATTTAGGTTAATTACTATAGATTTGTGACAAACTTGTTAGCTAATTTATGTGTTTTTAACCTTAAACCTAAACCATAACCCAATAGTACACATTTATAATAATTACATGAAAAGATGTATTATAATGTCCATTCCATAAATAAATTCAGTAAACAAAATTTAGTAAAATATGCATTAATTAAACCAAAATTGTTGCAATTATGACATTGTTTCCACTATAAATTGTTTGTAATAATTACATATGGGGACCTATGTTTATCATCCATGAATTAGGGAGAACCTTAATAAATAGATAGGTAGGATTGATGGTTGAATGGAAAAAGTGAATAGGTAATTAGTTAGGTATTTGGATATGTAAAAAACATAGGTAGATAGGTGAACATAGTGGTAGGTAGGAAGGTGGGTGCATAGTTAGGTAAGTAGGTATATAAGTCGATAGTTGGGTTAGTAAGCAAGTTAGTAAGTAAAAAGGAAGTTCAAAAAGCAAGGTAAATAAGTTGTTAGAATAGATAAACATGTAGGTAGGCAAGTTAGTAGATAGGAAGAAAGTTACATTAGCAAGGTAGCTAGGTAGATAGACAAGTTAGAACATAGGAAATAAATTACCTTATCAAGGTGACTACATTTGTAAAGTACTTATGTCAATAAGGTGATTGTGTATATAGGGCTGGTAAATAGTAATGTAACTAAGTTAATAGGGTACATAGTTAGTACAATAAGGAAGTTAAGTTAGTAAGGTATGTGATTAACAAGGTAATTAGGTTAGTAGGGCGGGTAGTTTGTATAGTACTTAGGTGAGTAGGATAACTAGTTATTAAGGTAGCTATGTTAGTAGGGGATAATTAACAAGATATAAGGTTGTTACAATACTTATGAGGGTAGGAAGGTGAGTAAGGTACCTATGTGTGAGGTCAGGTTCAAGGAAAAACAGTCAAGAACAAAACCCAATTAGCTCTGGTAATCATTTTATAAGTACCAAAATATGGCTTGTGCAGGGATTGTTCATCATGTGCAAGTGAAGAGAGAGAGAAAAAGAAGGCACAGGATCTTTGAAGAGTTATATTGTGTTTGTGAGATATTGGCCCACAATTCTATCATAAGGAATCTTACACACTGAAAATAGGGGTCTGTAGCATACCACAGTTCGAGCGGTAAAATGGTTGGATTTAACATATGAAAGTTATTTGTAAAGTCACGCTGTGTAAAGTCACACTGTCTTTGGGCCTGCTTTCACCCCATATCCCCTCTTTCAGTGGCACCTGCAGAGTAAGGAAATTTTATTAAATGTGAATATGAAATGCTGAAACTCAGCATTTAATGCACAAGGTTTGAGAGAGTAACTATGGTATGTGATAGTTACAACTCTATTGTCTTTTTAACACAAAGATAGATTGAATGAATTAAAAAATGTCACACATTGGCCCCAAAAAACTTTTGAAACTTGCATGTCTTGGGGCAAGATCACCCAGCTACTTACACCTCAATCTGTATGTGGGGTTGTCACCTCAAGGGGAGCTTATCACACACCGCTTGAAAGAAAACCCCCTTTCGAGGACATCTCTGCAAGTTCGCATATGTTATGCAATTTATCATATCTACTCATCTTTTTGCAGTGGGCCATCACTAACACAATAGTACCTTGGTCAATTTGGCACATGTTTGTTGAATAATTAATTAAATTTGAGGATTTCATTTCAGTAAATGATATATATTCTCAAATATTTTATCAAATTCTTTATTTTCGTTCATAATTATTTTTTCAGAATTATCAACATTTCTGAAAATAATGTAATCAGTGTCAAAATCGCCAATGTCTTGCATATTATTTATATGAGTTACATGTAATAGCTAATTCTTGCATGATGTGTCCAGCTACAATTTTTGTTGATTGATATATTCTCTATATTGCATGTTCATCTTTTTTCATATTCAAAATTGGGAATATAAAAGTGTTGGCCATGTTCAGGTTTATATACGGGTCTAAGAACCAGACCCAGCAAGTCTACATAGACCTGAGAGCAGCCAAGAACTAGACCCAATAATTCTACATGGACCCAAACCTGGCCAAGAACTGGACCTGATGAGTCTTATGAGCTTTTTACAAGGTTCGAGTCTTAGGTTTGAGTACGTGCTTAGGTCCTAAATTTTGATTGGGTTTAGGGTTTTTAAGTTCTATGGTCTTACGATCCTATGTCCTTGCCTCAAGCTTTAAGAGGCATCCTCAATTGTAGCCTTAAAGTGAGCTTTGCACAAACATTTTTGTGATGCTTTCTAAGTTGTTCCCTATGTTGAATAGAGGCCCAAATAGGCCCATGTGGGTGGAGATTGTTGTTGGGTAACTATTCTTTATGTTGTTCTTTATTGTTTCTCTTGGGAACATGTTGTGGAACACTGTGGGAACTCATTATGAAATGAAGGGAATTGATGGGAACACCATGGGTTTCTTTTGGGAATTTGGTGGGAACACCAAAATCCCGAAAAATAAAAACTGCTTAAAATTCAACTTTGAAATCATCCTCATGAATAAACCAGAACCAGTCCCGGCTTTAAACTTGAAACGAGAGGTTCTTATATCAGTTGGACTTGTTAGACCCAAAACCGTTGGTCAAAAAATTTTGATCTGACCTCAAAACCAACGAGTTTTAAGTTTTGAAAATATTCCCTAGACCCAGAACCAAAGGGTCTTCAATTTGAAAAAAAAACCCTAAACCCTGACCCAACAAGTCTTGCAAAAACCAAGAGGTGGTCCACAATGGAATGTACGTCTTACATTGTGTTTCCACATCCACCACCATACCTCATTCATCGAACTTGGGTGTTATTTATCTACCATCCAGAACTAGATCAAATTAACTTCAAGGGGCACCTCATAAATTGTAAAAAGGCTTTGTCCACATTCATATGCATGTTGTTTGGCTACACATGTGGCCACACCCATTTTAGAAAAAATTGAGGTTTTCACAATTTCAACCATTTGGGCCTCTTGATAAAAACTTTAAGGTTCATAGCTAAGGCATCCCCATTGTAAGATTGTTTGGTTGGTGTAGAGACTAGAGACATGGCTGAAAAAAACCTCCATGGAATCATCCAAAAGTTTATCTTCACATCACCATTGGATAACATCCACTTGAAAGAGTAGAAGTCAAGCAGATTTTTTATTTCTTAAAAATTACATTGAGCTATTTTAAAACATCCTTAATTTCTAAACTTACAACTAAGAGCCCTAGTGGACTGAATTCAAGGAAATTATTATTAGTGATGGTGCCAATTGGGCCACCACATTTTATCAAAAAGTATGCAAGCAAGTCCCACATAATACCTATAATATTATTAATTAATGTAACATACATGATGGGCCCGCATAATACAAATTTTTCGACCATATCATTGTTACAATTTAGTATTTGGAATTGTGCTATCAACATTCTCACATGACCTTTTTCATGGTGTATGAATTTCCACACATCAAACACTTGCTTCTGCTCATAGATTGGCTTTAGTGAGAGTCAAACACACGGCTTCAGCCAGGAAAATAATGGCTTGTACATTACTTTGGATCATAATAGGTCAATGCCCAAAGGATCAATACTAAATATAAAAGTAAAAATTTTAAGAAACCTTTCTATATACTTGGTTACGTCATTGAACAATGTATAGAAATCTGGTGATTTTTCTTAAATTTTGGTTGATTCTGGCTATTGAAAATCTCCCCAAAATAATTGAATTTAGCACTTTGAATTTTTTAGTATAGCTTTTTGGCTATGTGTAGCAAGCATAAAAAAGGCTGTGCCCAACTCTCCTCAAGGTTTGAGCTGTAGGTAACCCAAGAGGTTTTTCATGACCCTACTACTGTTAGTTTGATTATTGTCCGTAGTACCAAGCATGGTGTGAAGAGGTCAGTTGACAAATACTTGCAATGACTTTGTGTTTTTATGCATGTGACTTTGTAATTTCCTTGGTGTGGGGGGTGTTGATCTGTTGCTGCAAGATGCGAACCATGATTCTCAAGTCTCAATTGTAAACCTTTAGGTGTATGAAAGAAGAAGCTAGGGTGAACTAGCACCCACATTGGGGTCTTGACCTTCTTGAATGAGGCCTCTTGATGGATGTATCAACATGGAGTGGAACGTGAAGGGCTTTGGAGGCCCTTCTTTTTGTATTTTATATTTTTTTCTATTTTACATTCATTTTACAGGTAGAGAGTGTTGGTGGTGTTGGAACAAGCACAAGCAATCTCTATTTCAAACCGTGTTGTTACTATAGGTGAGGGTTCTTTTAGGCTAAGTGTTTTCTCAGGTATTCCTGCTTCACATACGAAAAAATGTAAAATAAAATAACTACTACTATATTACTACAACTAACAATACTAGATGACCATACAATTGTGGCCTGAAACATGTCTCCCCTTGCACTTGGGAACCCTAGGCATTTTAAGGGTTAATTGGTTCTACCTTACATTAGAAAAGGTATAGAATGGATAAGCTGACAACCATTTGTGACGCAAAACAGGTTAGGTATCTCAGAACCCATGCTTGGTTGCTACAACAAGATTTTGAATTCAAGTGAGCATTTTTTAATTTTTAATCCCATAAATGTCATCACTGGTTTGCAGTGGTTAAAATAAAAGCATCAGAAATGGTGTCTAATGACCTTGGGCCTCCTCAGTCACCCTTCAAAGCTCAGTCTGCAACTAGTCCAATGATGAAAGATTTTCCATACAACAGCCTAAACCCTAAACCCTAATATATTTTTGACACAAGCAAGACCCATCAGAAAATCTTTCAGGTTCTGACCAGGATCCTAATAGTTTTTGCCTCAAGACCTATCAGAAAGGCCCTAAGTTGCTGACCATCAAGAGAAATAATACTTCTTTGCCCCATATAGGATTCTTCCACACAGTGCAACTGGGATTACCTAGTTTAGAGTTGGCATTAAACGTTGCATTTGCACAAAAGTGGTCCATTAAGGTTTGCTTGTTGATTCCTTACTTTGCCATCTTAGGAATAATAAAATGCAATCTCTAAGGTTTATAGCTTGTAGGTTATGGATTGTGTTCTTGGGTTGTACAAGGTCTGTCTTAATATGTTTAGTTAAATGAGTGAATTTCAATGACACCATTCATCATCTTTCACATAAATTTCATGTGTTGCAATCTTTCATATACAAGTCACATTAAATGAAAAAAAGCTTTGATCATTATTAAGCTACATGTTCACACCAACTAATTGAAAATGATCATGTTAATATCATCTTTACAATAAAAGTTAGAAGTTCATGCATTAGCATAATAAACAATGAAATACCTGAACAATTCATTTCCGAATGCACATGAGCATAAATTAAACCCTAAACCTTGTTTATGGAACATTTTGAGTATACTTGGAGCTCTTCAAAGCACCAGTTCAGAAACATGAAAGCAAGAAATAGAATATTCCACTTGTCTTTGCCTCTCATCGTATACATGTTTCCTTGCATTTTGAATCATTTTCCTGTGGTGGTAATGATGACCAGTGCACAACCCCACTTGGGTAACTCCCAAAAAAGTTTAGTTTAACAGTAGTAGTGAGGAGCAGTTCATTTCAGAGAGAGAATGGTAGTCAGTAACACTTTGTTGTACTCAGTTTGAGCTTCACAGATACATTTCTCTACATCTTACAACATTGTCTTGTCTTTCAACTTACCAAAACCTCTGGACCTAGACATTCAATAGT
>Ga0209611_10013873_pt1 | contig 10938 bp, 8 predicted proteins | sample S1TSphgellanicum_3_FD_187693 | JGI IMG/M metagenome (GOLD analysis project Ga0209611, IMG submission 187693) | Host-associated microbial communities from peat moss isolated from Minnesota, USA - S1T2_Fc - Sphagnum magellanicum MG (SPAdes) (version 2) | ecosystem: Host-associated > Plants > Peat...
CTAGGGCTTTACCCTATAAACAACTCTTTTTTATCTTCTTTTTTTTGGAGTGAAATTTTGCCAAAAAGAAAATTTCAAAATTCAAAATTCAAAAATTAGGTGACTTTGGAGGTTTTCAAAAGTCAAGGTGAGAAATTTTTTGTTTAGTGAAAATCACCATATTTCTATTATACTTGGCTTTCGGTGTGTAGCCAAAATATAGAAAGATGATGACTAAAAGACTTGTAGTTCATATTTGGTTAATAGCCAGATTTGGCTAAATCTTTCTAGGGGTGTTTGACACTTTTTCTACATCTTCGTATGGATATAGCCATTTTGGCTACAAACCAAAATAAAATAAAATAAAATTCTGCCTACAGATCCTTCCCTTACACGAGATAGGCTTTTTCTGAAACTCTCTATCCCTGGAAAAGAGAAAGTTCTGGAAGAAAAAGTGCTGTTCTCGACGAAGGTTCTAGAAGACGACTCTACTCAACCGTGGTTGACTCATGGTTTCGTACTGTAAAGCCAAACGAGGTACAAGGAGAGCTTTCAAGTCTGCACTCGCTTGCCTGCCATCGTCCTGTCGAACGTCGCGCACGAATCGTTGTCTCTCTCATCGTCGTGAGAAGAATTCCTAGCGTTTGTTTTTGTTTTGTGGCATTCTTGTCTTGCTTGTGGACAACTTTTTTTTTTTTTCACGTGTCGAGGTTCGTAGTTTAGAGTTTGTGAGTACAGCCGCTTACTGCGGATTGATTCTGTTGTTTGTTTGTTTTTCATTTCTTCCAACTTGTTAGCATGGCCGGCAAGGGGGAGGGACCAGCTATCGGGATAGATTTAGGAACCACCTACAGCTGCGTTGGTGTCTGGCAGCATGATCGTGTGGAGATCATCGCTAATGACCAGGGAAATCGCACTACTCCCAGCTATGTGGCGTTCACCGACACAGAGCGGCTCATTGGAGATGCCGCCAAGAATCAAGTGGCCATGAACCCGACCAATACTGTCTTTGGTACGTAATTCTCTTCTTTTTTCCGCTGCTCTTTTTTTTTGTGTTTCCTAGCTTTCTGTAGCAGAAAGGAAGGATGGAAGGATAGGCGTTTGCTATCTGCTTACCATCACATCGCTGGCGAGCCTGTGATCTTCTCTATGACATAGATTTTACATTAGACGTCTTTTTCCTGCTGGAAATTGACTAGGATTGTTGAGCTTCTATGTGCTGCATGGAAGCCCAGCTGTTTTGGCAAATGATTCTTTTGCCGTCTCACTTCGGGTCCAAAGTACAAAAGCCAGTTCTATCTGCCGCTAGGAGGCCGTGTCTCGTTCTAGGTGCCTGATCTGAGTTCTCGTCTGTGTTGAGTTCATGTTTGAGTTGCGGTTTGTGCTTCCGAGGTCAGGAGATGTCTGCCGTGACCTGTGATTTGGTAGAGGATTTTCTACTGCTCATTTGGCCTCTTTCCTCATGTAGTACTGTAGTTTGCTTTGCAGGTTCTGCTTCACTCTACAAGGCTTTTGGAAAAAAAATTATATCTTCTTTGTTTCTTCTTTCTTGCTCTTTAATTTGCTATGCATGGTGTGCACATGCAGTTTTTGTCTGTTGATGATAAGTATCAGTTTTGGACAGGGTTCTATGTTTTGAGCAGTCAGTACTTTTTTTTTCTCTTTAGGCTGTTCAAGGACTGATTTGAAGGAATGGAATTCAAAAAAAAAAGCTGCTGAAGACTTTGGTTTTTTGATTTTCTGGTGTTAACGTTCTTTTCTTGATCTGCAGATGCAAAGAGGTTGATAGGAAGGCGGTACAGTGATGCCTCAGTTCAGAGTGACATCAAGCTATGGCCTTTCAAAGTCATAGCAGGACCAGGTGACAAACCGATGATTTGTGTCCAGCACAAGGGAGAGGAGAAGAAATTTGCTGCTGAAGAAATCTCATCGATGGTTCTCATCAAGATGAAGGAGATTGCAGAAGCGTATCTTGGTGCCACCATCAAGAATGCTGTCATCACTGTGCCTGCATACTTCAATGACTCCCAAAGACAAGCTACAAAAGATGCAGGTGTCATCTCTGGATTGAATGTCATGAGAATCATCAATGAGCCAACAGCAGCTGCCATAGCTTATGGTCTTGACAAGAAGGCATCCAGTGTTGGGGAGAAGAACGTTCTGATTTTTGACCTTGGAGGTGGAACATTTGATGTCTCCCTGCTTACAATTGAGGAAGGCATTTTTGAGGTGAAGGCAACAGCAGGGGATACACATTTGGGAGGTGAAGATTTTGACAACAGGATGGTGAACCATTTTGTACAGGAGTTCAAGAGGAAATACAAGAAAGACATCACTGGGAATCCAAGGGCTCTTCGAAGATTGCGAACTGCTGCTGAGAGGGCTAAGCGTACTCTATCATCTACTGCACAAACCACCATAGAGATTGATTCGTTGTATGAGGGTGTAGACTTCTACACTACTATCACTCGTGCCAGATTTGAGGAGTTGAACATGGACATGTTCAGGAAGTGCATGGAGCCTGTGGAGAAGTGTTTGAGGGATGCAAAAATGGACAAAAGCTCCATTCATGACGTTGTCTTGGTAGGTGGGTCAACACGTATTCCTAAAGTGCAGCAGCTGCTTCAGGATTTCTTCAACGGGAAGGAACTTTGCAAGAGCATCAACCCTGATGAAGCTGTTGCTTATGGAGCTGCTGTACAGGCTGCCATTCTCAGTGGTGAAGGAAACGAGAAAGTGCAGGACCTTTTGCTACTTGATGTTACTCCCTTGTCACTAGGCCTGGAAACAGCCGGTGGAGTTATGACTGTTCTCATCCCAAGAAATACAACCATTCCAACCAAAAAGGAGCAGGTGTTCTCAACGTATTCCGATAATCAACCTGGAGTGTTAATCCAAGTGTTTGAGGGAGAGCGATCGAGAACACGTGATAATAACCTTCTTGGCAAATTTGAGCTCTCTGGAATTCCCCCTGCTCCTCGAGGAGTTCCACAGATCACTGTATGTTTCGACATTGATGCTAATGGCATTCTGAATGTATCTGCGGAGGACAAGACGACTGGCCAAAAGAACAAGATCACCATTACCAATGACAAGGGAAGGTTGAGCAAGGATGAGATTGAGAAGATGGTTCAGGATGCAGAAAAGTACAAAAGTGAGGATGAGGATCACAGAAAAAAAATTGAGTCGAAAAATTCTTTGGAGAATTATGCATACAACATGCGTAACACTATCAGAGATGAGAAGGTGGCTGGCAATCTTGACCCAGCTGACAAGAAGAAGATTGAAGATGCAATTGAAGCTGCAATTCAGTGGTTAGATCAGAACCAGCTGGCCGAGAGCGATGAGTTCGATGATAAAATGAAAGAATTGGAGGGTATTTGCAACCCCATCATAGCCCGCATGTATCAGGGTGGAGCTGGTGGTGCTGGTGGACCTTCTCCCTCATATGAGGATGGCAATGAAGACATACCCTCAGGCGGCGGCCCTGGACCTAAAATTGAGGAGGTTGACTAAGTATCCTCATATGCTTTCCTTGTGTGTATTGAGGGTCCTAAAATGGAGGAGGTTGATCAAGAGTCGTCATATACTTTCCTGATTGGTAAAAGGGTTTGAAGAGAACTACAAATGCCATTCAGTAACTAGCTGCTGGATAGTGGCACTATGTTATCTGAGATTACTATTCTAATCAACTAAAGATTGATAATTATCTATCTGTTCACTCTGGTAATCCTAATGTTTTCAAATCTTGTGATTAGTTGCACTCTGAAGTTTGTAGTTGTTTGGAGTGATGTGATGCTGCAAGAGAGATTTTACCAGCATAGTATTTTGACCAAGGGGCTTTCCTGTCTCATACATGGCTATCTCATTCAAGTTTTCTTTTTCTTAATTTGGTGGCCCAGTTCTTCAAGGTGAGTAGATGTGGTCCATATACTAACTGAAAGTATCCCCAACTGGGCTTGGCAACCTTACCCTTTAGTCACTTGGGTAGCTGAATGTCCTTGATCCTACCATTGCCCCCATTGCAGTTTCATCTGAAATAATGAAAATGCATTTAATTTCAATTAAAAAGTATTTAAGATTTATTTCAACAATGTTCTTACAATGAATTCTAGTTACCCTATATTTATATTCATGTAAATTATAAAGTTTATACCCTAATGAATTAATAGCACCTTTTTAAAAAAAAAGTCATTTGAAAAAGAATGGAAGCAATTTCCCTAACAATTTGCAAGACTATTTCACCCTCTCACTTTTAAGTATGCAACTCACACAATTTGTGTTGCATATTTATAGTGCCTTTGCTATACAAATTAGCCTTTGATAAAATTTAGGTTTTGGGACAAATTTTAAATATACTACCATTTTAACATTTCTTTTTTGTAAAAGTCTTTTGGTTCTATGACTAGTGTATTATTTAGAGCTATTCTATAACATTTATTGGGTTAGAGTTACAAAAGTTTGATAGGTTTGTATTGTTTACGGCCATTTTATTAAAAAGTGATGATTTTGTCGTGGTAATCGTATGTATCCCATTCTTCACATTGTCACCTAATGGTTTGAAGAATTAAGAAAAGGTTTGTTTGTTCATCCTTTACTATTATTGCACAATTAGTGTGTGAGCAAATTGTTCCAATTAGTGTGAGCAAAATGGAATATTAAGTTGATAAATTGTTTGGAGACCTTGGATAGACAAAGTCTGGGATTGCATTCACGTTTGAACTGGTGTGTTTTTTTTGGGGGGGTGGGGTAGCCATTTTGTGATGTAGCCAAAGTGATGATTGTACATATATGAAGATATAGCCACAATTGGCTATAAACAAGATATGAAAATAAAAAGTTAAACATCCTCCTATATTTTTGGCTATCTACTTGAACCACATATAGATATCTGACTATATTTCATTAAAAATTTTCAAGTTCTGGTGATTAGGAAATGTCTTCATTTTAGTAATTTAAAATTAAAATTTTGCTTAGTGACAAAAAATTGTCAGTAAAAAAAAGAAGGCTAGTTTGAACTTGAACCATGTTCTAATTGGGTAGAACAATGTAGGTTGAGGTTCCAGTTCCACGCATAGATGGAACTGGGGATCTGGTTCTGCGCCTGGTTCTGGTTCCAGTTCCAGTTCTGGTTTTTGAAAATCAGAGCCGCCTGTGGTCAGGTTGTAGGTAACCTGGCCCAAAACCTAGAACCTCTGGTTAGCTCCAGTTCTAGTCATTTTTTTTCAATTTTTTCTTCCCCAAAAATCTCTGTTCCGGTTCCAAGCATAAATGCAACAGAGAACCGGATCCGGGGTCCGGTTCTTTAAATCTTCGGAATCCCGGTTCCAAAAATCAGACACGGTTCCGGTTTATTTTCACTAACTGGAACCGGAGGTTGTAAACTCCCCCAAACCAGGTACCCGCCCAACACTGGTTTGAACTTGTGATAAAGCGCAGAGCCATTGCGAGACGAGCCGCTCAGCTGCTGCTGTTGTCGTTGCCAGTGACTTGTTGGTGAGCCATGGAGCAGCAGGACAATGCCAAGGGGTCGCTTGATGGCGGAGGAGGAGGAGGAGGAGCTGGAGGAGCTGGAGGTGGTGGAGCAGGTGAAGTGGTCACACCCGCTGCCGTGAGGGATGGCATTGCCTTTCTTAGACGGAGGTTGTGTGGAACTCCTCCTGGAGCTGCGAATCTACACTGCTCTTCGCCCTTGCTCCCCGAACAAGATCGAAATTTCAGGTGTGTTGCATACATCCGCATCTCTCTGGATGTTTCTTCTTCAATCATGGCATGCTTTGAAATGCTCCGAACATGATGTTATATGTATCTGGTCAATAATGATTCACAAAGACTTTGATGTTTTCTGAAATGCTTCAAATGCTTCATACAAGCATGATATTTCGAATGTATGTAGTAGTGGTTTTGTTTGACTGCTGCGTCAGAAAACATCGCTAGACTTCAACAGCCACGGGTAGTCGTGGGCTCGTGATTTCAGGACTCTATTTCCTGTGGAGGAATGTATGAGTATGGGACTCTAGGTCGATCAAAACCCTGGCTCTAGTTGCGGTGTTGAAACCTGGATTCACTCACAAAGTCTCATCAACTTTTTTCCTAAGCAATAGTGGTTCTGGTGCTCAAAATGATGAAGAGTCCAGGTTTAGGGTTTAGAGTTTATGGTTTGCTGCAATCTTTGTCTTGCAACAATCAATTGATCTTGTGTTGATAAATGTGAGAAATGTGGTCAATGGTGCAGACATCTACAACAGCTTATGGCAGAATCTGTTGAACATGGTTACAACAACTCAGTCTTACTCCTTGGTCCTCCTGGCTGTGGTAAATCCATGGTAAGCCTCTCTGTCCAAGCAGCTTCATCTTTTGTAGCTCGCAGAGATAACAATTTTCTGAACCAGAGAGGCTTGTGGGTATTCAGCATTAATCAATTTGCCTTATGTTCTGGGCTCATGGAAACAGTCCAATTTATTGGTTGTGTTAGTTTCTGTAGCTGCAGACTTGGTGGTAGATTGCACAATATACTGACAGGGTCAAGCAGCCAGCCAAGTGTGGGAACCTTGTGCTTTTTTGGTTCTTAAACCTAAGGTGGTCAGGCAATCATGGTGTAAACTATTATAAGAAAGAGATTGATGTGCTATTCAGCAAACACATTATGATCCTGTCATGCATACACTTTGAGTGTACTCGTGCATTCATGTGGAATTGCAGATTTTGGAGCAAGTATTGGCACACCTTGAACTTCAATTCAAAGACAGAGTTTCACCGGTAAGATCTGACATTGATAGCAAGAGTGAAGAAAAGGTCTTGTGTACTTGTTGCTTAAGTACGGGAAATAAGAGAAGACCACAGCAATTCCATGCTCTACCATAGCATGGAGGATGGTACACATGGAGATTTCACCTTCCAGGAGATAATAAGAGGAGCAAAGATATTGCAGATGTCTTACTGCAGAAGCTATATGTGTCACCTAGGGCCGTTCTTCATTTTGGTCTGGGTTTGCAGGTTCGACTCAACGGTCTCCTACATGCTGATGACCGATGTGCCTTGAAGGTTTGTGAGGAGAACAACAATGTTAATCCTGTGACTTCATGTTATCCTGAAATGTGTGGTGGGTATAATGTTGAGAAGGGTTTTGGGCTTGAAGCTTTGTTGTCCAAAGGAGAATGCTTGACTGCTGCTTCTGGTCTGGTGCAGGAAATTGCAAAGCAGCTATGCATGGATCACCATCTTCTCTTCTCCAAAACGGTAACCACTACATAGAACATTGCAGAGTAGGTAGGTAACTCCAATGCTGACTGATTGAAAGACATTTTTGCAGTAAGACTTCTCTAGTTTAAAGTGTAAGAATGGGCAGATCTCCTGAGCAAAAAGAGAGTTCAAAAGATGGAGCCCACACCGTGCAATTAATCACAAGTCCTACCATCAGGAAAGCATTAGGAGTAACCTAAGTGTATCCCTTAGCTTTGAGGTGTTTTTTCCTTAGCAGAATGATAGATGGACATAGTTTACAGATCAGAGTGAAATAACAGCTGTAACCTGCAGGTACTCTTGTGCCCATTTATCCAGGATAATGTTGCTCAAGTATTCACTCAGTTATTTGCATATGTATCTGATGGTGGGAGCAGGCATCATTCGATGAAAACTTGAAATTCCTAATTACCATGCTCAAGTAAGACTTATGCTTTTCACCTTGACAATAAGATACTTCTGATTGATTATGGCTCAATGAAGCTGGCAATCTAGATTACCATCTTGATTTTTGGCAAATTCAGTGGCACTGGTCAACCACTAAAGACCAGTTTGGGAGTACATCGTGCAGATATTTAATGCACTGTCAGGACTACAATATCCTCCTCAGAGTTTTTGTAGTCTAGGTTTGGCTTTCCTCTTCTAGGTTGTGATGTTCTTTTTGAGTTCTGTTGCATTCTATCAAGTATCCGACAATGAAGGTGGTTATTTCCACTCAAGATATGGACATCGACCTCAATGTAATTGAGCTTCTATTTTTTTGGGTGGTACAGGGAGTGTGCATTGTCTCACAAGACAGTTATCTTTGTTCTTGATGAGTTTGACCTCTTTGCCCAGGTATTTGCACTCTAGTCTTGCTGAGAGAGAGAAAGATGTACAATTTAGATTCTGCCTGCTTCCTTTGGCAACAGATCCAGCCCCAGTCTGAATAGGAGAGCAGAGAAGCCAGAGGGTATTTAGAAGAGAAGCAGAAGAAGTTCAGCATTGCAGCTATTTCCAATGCGCACTATTCTGTACACCAATCTGGCTTCCATGTCTTTTCTCATGCCTGCTGTGATTGTCTCTTCCAACATGAAAGGTAGCTTGTCAACTGGTACAAGGGGCCATTGTAGGGGATGCATGTGAAAAAATCACATGGAGAAATGCAATAACATTTCTTTTTGTTTTCTGCATCAGAGAGCAAAGCAAAGACTTCTCTACAATTTACTGGATGCCATGCAGTCAAACTTGACACAAGCTGCGGTTGTGGGGTTGAGCTGCCGCCTGGTTTGTGCAAAATTCTATTTCCAAAGCATGTTCTTTTAGTTTTTCCAGACACTGCAAGAGTTGTTATGGTGACCTTTTAAGAATATATGTGCAAAACAATCTCTGCCACCTGCATTTTGTAATATAATATGTTTCCGCACATTACTTATCAAGATGGATAACGTCTTTTCTTGCAAATATTTGCTTTGTTTCTTACTTTTCTCCCTGAGTGCTGTTAAACATTTCTCATCAGTCTGAAGAGTGCATCTATCATAGAACATTGATGCAGCTGATTGTCAGACCAGGATGCAGATCAGCTGCTGGAAAAGCGGGTGAGGTCTAGGTTCTCCAATCGCAAGTTGCTTTTCCTCCCCCTCTCATTTGAGGATGTCTTTCTGTAAGGCCCTGCCCTGAAAGACAGAGGAATGTACTTCTGTGTATTCTGCTGATGTCCATGTCCTTGTATTTGTGATTTTTCTATCTCACGTGTCAGTGATCTGTTTTAGCAAAATTATTTCCCACTTGTAATTGATTTGGCTTAAGGTATTGCTAATCTCCTGTGTGATAGCTGGTTTGTCACATACCTGTGTCCTGCTCCTCAAATAACTTGTAGAAGGTCCAGGTGTCATGGAGTAACATAGTGGACATAGTAATGCTGGAACAGGTAGTGGCCCAACTACAAAGTTGTGGGCAGAATATGTTCTCTTGGTTTTGCATGGCTGTAGGTGTTCGATCCCAACCAGATACCTCCAGTTAGAGCTATGGAGTGAAACCTCCAAGTGCATTTAACAGTATTGGAGTCAGATTACATTGCTTACAACTGACTGGGTGTTGGATCTTTCAGGCTGCTTCACCATGTGCTGATGTTGCCAGTTGATGGAAGCTTTATGCATTGTGCATATGCTAGATACTTCAATGAGAACACTGTGGTATCCTGTCTGGTGTTGACCATAGTTTGTGGAGAGGGATGACTCTGTGGAGGGGCCTTGTGAGGGCTGCAGATTTATGTTTACATGCATGCATAGCATATGGCCAGCTGGTATTATATAGGTGAATTGAAATGCACAGGGGTTTCTGTGAAGCAAAATGCTTTAACTTAGCATTCGTTATCTGGCTGAACCTCTTTGAATACTGATAGGAAGTCACTTTCTTGTGTGAGTAGACAGTAGATTAGATTCTCTAAGTATGTGAAGGTGTTTGGTGGGTATGAGATAAGTGGGCTCCAGTGATGACATACAAAAAAGCTACCTTAATGTTAGGAACAGAAATTCCTAAAGCAGGAAAATATGGTCGAGCTTATCAGGCAATTCACAGCTCTGGACCTCAGCCCTCGTCATGTTGTGGACCTTGTGTATGTTCACCATACTCACATTTCAGAACCTTTAGAATGTCTGCTCCTGTTGTTCTTGTTTCCCTTTACCTCTCTTTCATTGTTTGCTGTCTTCCAGTTATTTGACCATTTGTTAGTGGCTGTTGGAAGGGAAAGAGTAGACAAACAGTTACAAATGTGTGAGACTTCTCTCATGGTTCCACTTCACTCATTGCAGTTTCAGAGCACTTTGCAACCTTGATCGAGCACAAGGTGTCCTGTTGTTTGCCAATTTCAAAGCAGCTAGCAATTCTCTTCAACGGCAACCCAAGCTAGAAGCTTTGCAGAGTAGGTATCTCTAATGTGATGTTGATCCCTTCACAACAAAGTGCAAGATAGGGTGCTGTTCTGATTCATATAGAAACAATCTCACCTAGTGAATGTTTGGAGCAGATGCATCAGTACTGGAGCTATATTTGCTTGTGTCTATGAAACGTCTTGAGGGCAAGGAACAGGAGACCAATTTCAATGCCATTTACAAAGGTGAGCAATCAGTTAAGAGTAGTATCACAGGTCTGTCCAGTGAATAAGTGGAGTTGAGTAAAGTTTTGTCTGCAAAGAGAAGAAGCCTCCCGTTGGATATGTAGTACAATGTTTCAGTCTAGGCTTAGTACCAATTGCCAATTTGCTCCCTTATATGTGCCTATGTATGATTGGAATGCAGAGTATGAACACCTTCAAGAAGCACATCGAACTAGTGACCACTACTCTCGTCAAGTCTCTCTGAGGGTGAGTCTCAGCAGGCTAACCAATCATTCTACAGTATGACTTTGTGGTGTTGTGTTTATTACACTGCACCAAACCTGAGTTGCAAACCTTATAATAGGCTCATGCACACATCTGCTTCTGGAGTTGAACAACTCAAGGCTCCCATTTCAAGTTGAGGCTGTTAATAATGGTTTCAAGAGGTCATAGAGATGCAGTGGTGTTGGGTTAAATGTGGTGTTCATGGTGGTGTCTGGTGTAGGCATTTGAGCACTTGTTGGAACGGGAGCTGATTGTTTTTGTTGATGGAAGAGGTCATGGAAACACATCTGAGTTTCGAGCTGTGGAGCTTCTGATCTCCAATCATGAGCTCCAAGAAGGCCTCAAGTCCAATTCTG
>Ga0209611_10013874_pt1 | contig 10938 bp, 4 predicted proteins | sample S1TSphgellanicum_3_FD_187693 | JGI IMG/M metagenome (GOLD analysis project Ga0209611, IMG submission 187693) | Host-associated microbial communities from peat moss isolated from Minnesota, USA - S1T2_Fc - Sphagnum magellanicum MG (SPAdes) (version 2) | ecosystem: Host-associated > Plants > Peat...
AACTTTGTGAACTTTTGAGGCAGACCTTCAATTCGAAAAATCAGACCAGATCTGAAATCGGTTTCTCTAGATCCTCACAAAGAATTCCAAAAGCTCACTCCAATCGCTCCTACAATTGAGCGAGGAAAAGACGGTTCCATAAACATAATCCGCCACTGTAAAATTCGAAATACAAGGCCAAATTGAGTTGTGAAAGCATCAACAAGCTCCCCATGGTGAAGTTCTTCAAATTCTCACACCATCATTCAAGAAACACAAGGAGAAAGCACCCTCCCTCTCTCAACCTACCCTTAGCCGAGAGCTCTCCTCCTCCGCGGCTTCAGGGCAAAAGAAATTTATTTTAAGAAACCGGAAACAAATTGGGAAAGAAATCTTTCGGATTCTTTACGCAGGTAAACGGTCGGCTTCTAGACCCTTCCAGGAATTTTGGGCCACTTGCCCTCTGCGATTCATTTAATGGAGAATTTTCGCCAAATTTCGACCCATACAAAGGATTATTCATGGAAAAAATATAATGACCTAAACTCTCCAGATTTCAAAGAATTTTTTTCCAAATTGCCAGATTTTGATGGTAAGTACCAGGAGGTAGTCAAGAATTTCAAAGGATTCTGTTTTTTTTTTCTACTTTCATATCTAGTATGTCACCAAATTCGAATAAAAAATTTTCTGGATGATCGCCACTTTGGCTACACCACAAAATCCTTAAAGGAAACCCTGCTTGACCTATCAGCCTTTGGGCCGGGAGCCTCAATTCCCCCAAAGAGGATTTAAAAGGAGACCATATACTTTCTCCTGTACCTTCGTTTCTTTGACAAACTTTTCTCCTAATTTTTTTCCCCCCAGAACTTTGGCAATTGTTTTTTGAAAAAACAGGGAATTTGCAATACAATAATGTTCCTTTTCATTTCTGGAGGTAGAAATGCTGCAAAATTTCGCCAGGAAAAAAGAAACACTGAAATTTTGTCCACCTGAATAATGGCGTTTCTTTTTCAAGTTTTTGGTGTAATGAAACTGGCAATCATCCACAAGAATATTTAGCCAAATTTGGATATATACCAGATATGACAGTAGAAATTTTTAGGAACCCTTTTATATTTTAACTACCTCCTGGAACCTTATGTAGAGATCTTGCAATTTGGTTTTTTGAAATTCAGTGAATTTCAGCCATTTTTTTCACTGTATAAAGTCCTTTGAATGTGTCGAAATCATATTTTTTTCAGGTTTAAAAATGCCAAAATTCACCACAAGATCTTTAATAAAGACCATTGACTTTCGACATGATCTGATAAATTATATTTAAGGAAAGCAAAATGGGGGGTCCTGAAGCAGGTACCAAACTATAATGAAGCCACTGTATGAATTGTATGAAACTGTGCAGCCAATTTTTTGGGTGAAATTCACAACCAATCTGACAATTGTTTTTTTCAAAAACTGGCGAAATTAGGTCAATTTGTTCCCAAAAAAAAAATCCTTTGTTCAGGTTGCAACTAGCTAGGCTATTTGTTTTTTAATAAAAAAATGGTGAAAATTCCACACCAAAAAACATATTTACACCTTTTTTTTGGGGCCTGGCCAAAGGTTTTCTTTCAGGTTTCAACAGGTATCCAAAAATAGAAAAACACCTAAATGTTTGTGCATTTAATTCTCTTTTGTAACCAAATTTGGCATGAGAAATTTGTGAAAAAATTGAGAAAAAAAAACACTGGGACTCTCATCTGAGTGACAACTGGAATCGATCTAGGGTGTCGAGCGCCTGGACGATCTTGGCAGAAGTGAACTCCTCGAACGTGAACGGTCTGTACAGTGGTGCACCCGTCTCATGTGCTTGGACGAGCTCCGGATGCGGATAGATTGGAATGGATTTAGTCGGCGCGAAGAAGTAGGCCAACGAAATCCGCGTATCGCTTCTGTTTACCACAGCCCTATGTGGTACGCTCTTGTATTTTCCGTTTGTTAGCGCCTGGATTGATCACCCCAGTTCATCACAAATCAAGATTTGAATCTAATGAAGAACATCATTAGATCAAGCGAGATACAGATCAGAGAAGCAAAATAATTCAGAGCTGTACAACAACAGAAAGAAAGAAAGCAACAAAAACAAAACTCGACAATAATCCTCAACCCTAAACCCTATATGGAACCAGATCTGGCTCATCTGAACTAGTTCATTCAGTTCGATTTCAAGCAGCCCTGAACTCAGACTCTAGTTCATTCAGTTTGATTTCAAGCATAATTTTTCCTTTCGTTTTGGTTTAAGGGTTAGGTCCTGCCATTAGGGCATTTTGCTTTGGGATCCGAAGGCGGAGCCCATGGTCGAAGGTGAAATGCCTCGGCATCAAGACCTTCCCTCATGTAATAACGGAGGGAAACAATAAATTTTAGACCTAGTTTATCTCTGATCGGGACCTTACAAAATAATTCCCTCTCATCAGGGATCTTACACCCTAATCCTCCTCTTACCCACCCATGAGCACGATTTTACACGAGGTAAGTGCCTTCAATTAATGAAGCAAAAAGGTTTTCAAAGTTGTTTCAGAGAGTAGAAATTATAGAAAAACATCATGCAGTTACAATTCAATCGACGTTTGAGGACAAGCATTATTCGACAACAGTTATATTAATTCTAGAAAATTAAGACTTGTCATAAAAATGATTTTGGCATTGCTCCTTGTTGTTGTTGTTGTTGTTGTAGAAGGATTAAAAAAAAAATGTTCCCTCATGTGGAAAGGATTTTTGAAGTAAATAAAAACAAGTACCTGGAGAGTGTCGCCGACGTTGATAGCGAAAGCGCCCTCTCGAGGTCTAATAGCGATCCATTGGCCGTCTTTCTCTACTTGCAATCCCCCGATCTCTCCTTGATGGAGAACTGTCAAGAGGTTGTAGTCCGTGTGTGCAGTGAGTCCTACAGTTTTCTCCGGTTCTGGGCACGGAGGGTAGTAATTCCATCGAAAAAGCGCACTACATTTTTTCAAATACTGGTCGAAGTGCGTCGTGTCGTCGACTTCCAAACCCGCGATGATGACGTGCATCAGCTTCAGGGCTAAAGCCTTCACGCCCGCATCATACTCTCTGTAAGAGTCACTGCCAAAATCAGCCCACCCAAAAAAATAATCAGTCTTCACTGTTCCAAAGCATTCGTCAAGCCCGGTTGTTCCCATTAAGAATATCATTGCTAATTGCTGAGCTCTCCAGCCACCAATTTGAAGCTTTCTGGGTTTCAAGAGCACTTACGCAAAATCTGGGTTGTTTCCTTGAGGCCATAGTGTGCGAGAAAAGTCGTCCACACTAGGATCATCAGCGAAGTAAAACCCTTCCGACCACGGCTTCTTGTCACTAAGCGTCGCAAAACCATAGCCTGTGGACTTTCCTGGTCCTTTCGCAACTTTGCTCTTCTCCTCCAAGGGCAGAGAAAAGAAATCAACAGCCTGCTTCTGCACCCTTGATATAAGCTCTAAGGGAACCCCGTGGTTGATCACCTGGAAGAATCCCCATTCCAGACAAGCTGCTCGGATTTCAGAGACTAAGGCGTTCATCGCAGTTGGGTCCCCAGTTTGAAGACACGACAAATCTATGACAGGAATCTCCATGTCACTGAATTCATCGTGTCGGAGAGTAGCTCGATGGTGGACAGGCCACACATACGTGTCTGAAAGTCTTCCTTGTTTGTATTGCTCCTGCTCAATTTGCAGCAGTTGTTGTGGCACAATTCCTGCTGCTGACCGCCTTTGTCCCTGCATGGTACTGTTAGGACTCGACGCAGCAAGAGCTGGAGCTGCACTTCGGGTATATGACCCACGTGGTTTCAATGACACATTATGCAAAGGAGCAGCAGCTGCTACGCATGCTGAACTATTTGCAGCCAAATTGTGCAACGACCGGCAGCCGCTGGCAGCAGCAGCAGCAGCAGCAGCTTCTGGAACGCTACAGACATCTCTAGGCACCTGAGGAACAACATTCAGCGACTGTATCTTTAGCCCGACCATAGTTACAGCTATCGGGAGTCTCGACAGATGCGTGATCGACTACTGCCGGCTCAAGACCCACAACAACGTACTGGACAAGTAGTTAAAAAAAAGAGAACTTCTGAGTGCTCAACAAACTCTTCAAGACCAACGACAACTGTGTTTGTAAGTAGCAGCGTTGGTTGATTCACTGTCAGAGTGCGAGAAATTTTTTGCAAATATGAAGTCAGTGTGCAAAGATTGAAGTTGAGATCTGCGGGAGAGAGTAGGATTATGAGTCGAAGATAGATTGGTTGGCCGAACTACGTTGCAAGAGATCGATTGAACTTGAGAATGAGCACATATTTGAAACAATTTATAGTTTTGAGCAGCAGCAGCTGCTGCATTACAAAAAGACAAAGAAAGAAATCCGCTGCTGCTGCTTCTGCGGTGATGATGTGAGCATACTCGAGAAATTTCTCGTCTTCTTTCTCCATACCGAATGGAGTGTTTGCAGTTCCTGCTGGTACATGGCGTGCAGAAGAAAGAAATCTCGTTCACCTGTGGGTCGGGCGCAAATGCAGACAGAAGGTGGCGCGCAGATTCAGAAGCTGGCCAGGGCGGGGGCGGCCGCGAGAGAGCGTGGAAGACGAAGGCTGCTGCTGCCGCTGTCGCTCGCTGAGTCGGTTTAGAACTACAGACTTGGCTGCCCTTCCAGTGACGATGAGAGGGACGACGAGATTTCCGCCGTACTTTCTAAAGGAGCCTTGGTTGACCGCGTGCTAAGGGGAGGCCCGAAACTTGAGGGGGCAGCTCTTTTTTTCTTCACTCACAAACTTGTCCTCCAAGCAGCCTCTCTAAAAAAACAAGGGGGGGGTGCGGGGGAGGCAGCTGCGAATCCTAAAAAATAAAAATTTATAAATTTACTTTACTAAAAATCTAAATTTTTTTTAAATAATTTTTTTTTTTTTTTTTTTTTTTTGGGAAAGAAGGGCAAGAGCAGTCATATTTCAAGGAAGAAAAAAGGTCGAAATCTCTAAATTTGGACCATAGCTTTTAGGATGTCACTACAAATATAGTGGGGTTCAAGAAAATTCTACCTTGCTCTATGACTTGTAGCCAAATTTGGCTAAGTTAGTCCAGTTACTTTACCTACCTCAGAATTTTTTTCAAAAACCCTGGTGCCCGGAAACTGGACAAGCCCGACCTACCCGGTGATAATGTGTAGGCCCGGGCCTGCAGGGTTACCCAGCATGTACCTACACTTGTACTTTGAACCTTCCCAAGCACGTGTGTCCCTAGTGCCTTGAGAACCTTCCCCGTCTTGAGTGAGGCCTTTTTGTGGCTACCATGGTTAGTAAACGGGCTGCAGCTTGGACCACATGTATGTTGTATAATTTAATTGATTTTGAACATTCTTAAACATTCGAAAAATATTCTTTATTTTCCTAGAAGAAATTTTGGTCTTTGGAATTTTTATTTTTTTTGAAAATTTCAATATTTCTACAAATAACATAATTCATGTCAAAGCTTCCAAAGTATTACAATATCTGTAAGCTGAGAAACGTTAAATTTGGACTCAGATTAGTCTCAGAGACCCTGATTTAGGCTTGGGACTGAAATTTAATAATGATTCAAAGCAACCCAATTTGTTTTTGAGGTTGTTATAACACCATGGTACCTTCCCGGGTAGATGCTGGTTCGTAAAGGCCATTTACACAACCAGCCTTTTCATCCCTTGTCATTTGGGAACGATTGTCACGTGAATATTTTAAGAAAGCTAGCTTCCTATTTTCAGGACCTAGAAGACAACTTTACCTTCCCCTCTATAGAGGGTGGTCCTTTCCTATGCCAGTGAGGGTTAGCAGGAGTAAATTTGTTCCCCCAACTAATATTTAAATTCCTTGTATACTGCACCATAGGTGTAAATCGTCTGAAATCATCTCCAACAAATCCCAGTCATCAAGGGCTTACCAACATTACCAAGAGCACACCAAATTCTTTTTTAAAAATTTAGTTTTGATTGTCTTGAATTGTTTTCACAAAACTATGCAATATTCAATAACTCTTGCATGACGTCATCTCTATGCTCCCCTACTCAGCCAGGGCTTTCAAGTGCATAATGGGGGCATAATGGTTTGTTAGATTTCAACTGGACAAACCAAACAAACAGACTACCTTCTTTAGTAGATACCGAGGCAAGGATATTGTGTTTAGATTCATTATAGAGTATAGTAGCTTAAGGGATTTTGGCCCCTAGGTAATATGTCTACTTTTATATGAGGATTTTTGAAAGATAATATTTTGGCTTGTGTTGAAATTTGAGATTAGTTATCTTGAAGGATTTTGGTTTCTTTTAGAGGATTTTTCTTTAGTAATCTTTGTCTGGAGGACAATTTTGTACATGCAGAGATTATTTCGAATGGTAGCATAGCATATAAGAAACAAAGGGTGAACATGGTTTTGGTGATCACTCATTGGTGCATGATCACAATAACCATGGCAACTACTATCCTGCCCCAATAGCCATGCCACCCTTCCACAACACCCACCAGGTTTTATTTTATTTTTAAAATTTGAAAACCACATGGGATGTCAAATAAAGGGTGTTGAAGTGAATGGTAGTGAAAAATGGTTTTCAATGCCATGGATGCATGCTGGGGTGAAAGAATAAATAAATAAATAAATCAGGCCCCATGGTGTTGTGGAAGGTTAAGGGTGCAGCTGGCTGTTTTTGCCGCTGGCTGGCCGGCTTCTCTGGGAGCTCCAAGAAACTGATGGGAGGGGGGACATCAATGACAGTAGATGCAAGGGAATCAGTAATTTTAAAAAAATTCTTGCAAATTCACAATTTTTTTACCTGAAAAAACTGATTTTCACCTATGCAAAGGAATTTTTTATGAGAAAGGAGCCTATATTCCCCAACCCCCAACCCCCAAAAAAGGCTCCATATAGTTTGTAGTAAGTTCCAGGAAGTAACCCAAGCTATAGAAGGATGATTAAATTTGTTGATTTTCATGTCTGGTTTATAGCCAAATCTGGTTACATCTTCTTATGGATGATTGCAATCTCCATTACGTCACAAATGTTTTATAAAAAATATTAAAAGGGATAGCTATACGTCCATATTCCACTTTCCATTAATCAGGTCAAGGCACAAAATGGTGACAATTAATTTTAGGAACAAAATATTCATGCAGCCAATGAGATGCCTTAGCATGCACCCTAGAGGCCCAAGGCTTGTTCTTTTGGGGAAGGATATGAGATATGAAAAATACGTTTTTGTTAATTAGTGAAAGCAACTGCTTTTTGCATGTCCTCCACACACAGTAAGAGTGCCAAGCTAGTGAAAGAAGGCACACTTTTATGCTTTGGCCAATGTTGAACTTTCATGTATATAAAACTATAAAGGAGGATAAGGGGGGAGCACATTTTTTTTTCTATTTTGAGAGTGGACTCCAAAGGGAAGTACTATTGTGCTTCTATTAAGGTATGCCCCTTTCCAAGTGCCTTTTAAAACCAGTGTTGGCTGCTTATTGAGTTTTGATCCAGTTATCAACGTGGTTATCAAGTGGGTAGGTTAGCAATCCTAAAACACTACATTTTTATTATCACAAACAGAAAAAAAAAAATCATTTTTTTTGTTATATAGAGCCTATACTTGGTGTATAACTGGCATGTTAACAAGTAGTTATCAAACAGATAATTGAAAACCTACCCTATAGTTATGAAATAAAATCAATAACTCACTAACACTGGCAAAAAGGTGGGAAACAAGAGCATTGCCTGCTCAAGGTGAGGTGATAGTCGAAGACAACATCAAATTCTAGTAACATATCCATTCAAAGGTCTTATTGTGTGTAATGATCATGGGCCTGCTTGAGGCGAGGTGATAGTCAAAGACAACATCAAATTTTTGATAACATGTCCATTCAAAAGCCTTATTGTGTGTAATGACTATGCTAGCTAATACTCATCATGTGAAGAGAAATTGAATGGCCTTTTTTAAAATGTAAATGCACACTTAATAACATAAGATGATCTCTAGTGTTAGGAAGAAAGATTATGATTTAAGGTGCCCTCCAACTACACTTAAAAGTCTACTATAGATCATTATGAACTAAGGAATGGTCATGCTCCTACCCATGATGTTGGGTACGTCATTAGCAAGGATGTTCAGGCGAACTGAGCCATGCACCCAATGTAATGGGCAAAGGAGATGCCATTTCATAACATTAAAGTTTAGGCCAATTGATTCAGCAAATGTTTTTTTTTAAATGTTCAACGAACACATTTTTGTCATTATTACGTGTGTATGATCATCATTGAAAGATTGCCTTACCCTAAGGTCAGTTTCGTCATTAAATAATCTGCAAAATAGGCTGGGATTTCACCCAACTAACCTAAGACTTACTCCAAATGTAACCTTAGGATCAGGGCTTCACTGAAATGAAATAATGAACTTTAAGGCGGGAGATGAAGGTGTATCGAATTCAATAAAGTCCTGAGAAAAAAAATTCCAAATAAAGGGATGAAATAGCAGGAGGTCCCATAGGTGAGAGGTCCCATGGGTGAGGATGAAAAAATGAGAGGCGGTGGTGAAGATGATAAAAAATGAGAGGTCCAAATGAATTTCGAAATCTCTCTGTCACCCACCCAGTGGGAGAAAATTACCAGTTGTATTCTCCTTCTTAATTAGAGTACTTTTCCTGTGGCAGTGCTTTATGCTTTTATCAAAGGTCTCCCGGGGTTCATTTGAGAGGAGAGGAGGCGCGTTTATCAACTCCTGTCCTGAGGAGCCCACTGCCGCCAGCCTCTGCCGCCATATTCCTCTGTTAAGGGAGAACTGCCACTGAGGGTAAGGAGCCCTCCTCAGACATACCCAAGAAATTTTCCACCGGTTCTTGAGGCCGTCCTAAGGGCTGCTGCAGTTGGCACGCCGCCAAGATGCTCCTCTAACCTGGCGGCTGTGATCCCGCAAGAGTACTTTCAAACTGGGCGGCAGCCTCCTTCATTTCAGTTGGTGTCCCTTTCTGTTTCAGCACTTTGCTTTCCTTTACTCTCTCCTTGGGGATATTTACTGAGACCGCCAAGTGCGTGGGGGGCGGGGCGGTTGCTGCTGGTGTTCTGCCATCAATACCTCATTTTCAGTTCAAGTTCCATATTTAAAGGAAAAGTTATGATAAATGGTGGACTCGCTAGCACACGCTAACAGTAAACTCGGTTATAGAAAACAACAAAAATGTTTGTTTGCAAACATTATAAATATTCTTAACTCATGGTCTCCAGAACCAATTTTATCATTTTTTCTAGGTTGAATATAGCCACTAGGAGCCCTTTCTCAAGAAGGTGAAGTTTGCAGGTTAAATATAGAAGGTTACTAGGTTGCTCTTTTCCATACACTATTCACCTTATTGGCAGCCCCATACCTAGTACAGCATATGCAGGTTTTCTTTCTTGGGTTGTTTCATCAGGCGGCTAATTTTCAGCTAGTGAAATTTCCAGTGCAATATGGGGAGTTGTAGACCCAAGTTTGACAATTACCTGCATTGTTTTTATTGACTGCAACTAAGCAACTTGTTCCATAGGGGCTGGAATCCTTCCCACTGATGAACGTCTAGTGCATGGGTTCAACCAAGTTTGACATCACCTGCATTTTGACTGTAGAGTTAAGGGATTGAAAATTATCGGTATGCAGTTCTACATCTATTTGCCACTAGTCAATTTTCAAACTACTCGCTGGTGTGCAGTGTGCATGCTTAAGAATCTTGCAAATTCACTGCAGGATCTGAAGGATCAATTAGAATAAAGTTGTAAAATAAACAAGGTGGGCCATGCTGTGAAATGTGCTTTTCTAAATTTACACATCATTTGCAACAACATATAGCACAAAAGTTTGCAACTAAACCACATATTGCACAAGGAAATGAAATGAGATACCTAATTAAGTATAATTAATTTTCTTAATAAACGAAGCATCAAATCGTTTCTCCTTTTACTTACTCTTAGATCCTTAAGTTCTAGCTTTTTAAAGAAGTATAAGATTACAAGTGCTTTTGATAGGTGTGTTTGCAGATCAGGTACTTCTCACCATAAGGTCCAAGTTACCTCTAGTTTTATAAGGTGTTGTGGACTCAAGTGAATGTGGACTTTTCAAATGAAGGCCCCATAGAAATGTTTTCTTTTCTCACCACAACTACTTAGTACTCTGATGCTTTGACACCCGCCATCTGGTTTTGTTGTTTCGTGGAATGTGCTATGTAGCAGGGACGGAATACGCTGGAACAGAACCTTTCCTGTAAAACAAACTGAAAACTAAAGGCCCAAAAGTCTCGAAGACGAAAAAGCTGGTACTTTGTTCATTGAAATAAAAGATCTGTGTGAAGAATATTCGGTCCCATTACTGCTGCAAGTTTTGTTGACAGGACACCCATGGTTTCAGTCAAAAGTAGATACTGTCGGTATATTTCTGGTCTTACAAGCGTGCTGATCAAGAGACTTCCAGCAAGGTTAGATTCACTTATTCTTCGTCTTTGTCTGGACTCTGCAAGTGAAAACAGATTTCCTTATGTTACATGGAGCCTCCAACAACCCCAGCCTGGGTTGGCGAAACGCTTAATACCCCGCATCGAACTCTGTCCTGCGCCCTTTCTGGGTCTGACAGTGCAGCCCTGTGGAGAACCGTGTGGTTCTGCCGAAGGGTTTGACTTTTGGACTGTCGGAGTTATTTGAATAGAACAAAAACGTGTCGTCGTCGTCTGAATTTGTGCCAGTGGATAGTACCATGCTCCATGTTCAGAACGTTCAGATTTCAAATCTGCTGAGCGGCACAGAATAAAAAAATTCAAGCAGATCAAAGACATTCGACATGTTCTTTTGCTGAACAGAAGAACATGTAGAACCGTGCTGCATGGTTCTATGCAGAACTAAGCAGGGCCGAAAAACATGTGCAAGAAGACAAGAGAAACATGCGGCGGGCAGAGCTCGATGGGGGGGG
>Ga0209611_10013875_pt1 | contig 10936 bp, 10 predicted proteins | sample S1TSphgellanicum_3_FD_187693 | JGI IMG/M metagenome (GOLD analysis project Ga0209611, IMG submission 187693) | Host-associated microbial communities from peat moss isolated from Minnesota, USA - S1T2_Fc - Sphagnum magellanicum MG (SPAdes) (version 2) | ecosystem: Host-associated > Plants > Peat...
CCGCCGGGCTGCCGGTCCTGGCGGGACTCGTTCGTTACGACGAAGTGACCGCCGGAGCCGTCAACCACGCGATCCGCTTCACGCTGGATCAGACGGCCCACGCGCACATTCATCCGGCCACTCACGATGCCGGAAATTCCGACGCAACGTACGCGCCGCCGATGGGACTGCGGCTTCGGCTGAAAGCGAGTTTCGATCTCGCGCCCTACCACGGCGAAGCGCTCGTCATCCTGACCGCGATGAAACGCTACGGCCTGATCCTAGCCGACAACGGCAGCAACTTCTTCTTTACGGGCGCGACCGACGGCCGCTGGAACGACGACTCGCTCAACACGATGAAGGAGGTCCCGGCCAGCGCCTTCGAGGTCGTCCACACGGGCTCGATCATCAAGGACTGAGAAAGGCCCGTCGGCGACAAGGCGCCATACAGCACTTCTGCGCCCCATCGTTAGCGGACGGGTCCCCGGGTCGCTTCGCGTCGCGGCGCTCTCGACCCATACACCGGCGTGCGAGGAAAGTAAGAGCGAACGCGAGCGCGGCGATCAGCATGACGAAACGTCAGCGCGCGAGCGAAGCATGGACGAAGTCGGCGATCGCGGGCGCCACGACCTGCGGGGCATCGACGCCGACGAAGAGCATCGCGTTGTCGATCGGCACAAAGCGCCCGCGGGGGAAGGCTCGGGCCAGCCGCTCGCCGAGTGCGGCTGGGAAAAATATGTCGTCTTTCCCCCACAGGACGAGCGCGTCACGATCGAATGCAGCGAAACGTTTAGCGGCTTCCGACGTTACCTGCGGTCGGATCGCAAGGATCGTCTTGCGCAAATCTTCCCGTACGCCGGCGCCGGTGGCGAAGCGCCCGAGCAACATTGCGAGCAACTCGTGATTGGGTTCCGTGTGCGCGACGGTCTTGAAAAAGCGCCTGCGCACGTTCGGAAGTAGCGTGAGTTTCGAGAGCAACCACCACAGCGCCGGGATGCGCGCCGCAAAATAGAGCGGAGCGAGCTTCTTCGGCGGAAAGACTTCGAACGCATCGCAGTTGGTGAGCACGAGGCGACCGATGCGCTCGGGCCAATTGGCGATGACGAGTTGGCAGAGCGCTCCACCCGTATCGTTCCCAACGAGCGTCACGTCCCGCAAATCGGGCGCCTCGAGCAAGCCTACGATCACGCGCGCGAGCGCGAGCGGCGAGTGATCGACCTCCGGCGGCGATGGATAGCGATGCACGCCGAGAGGCAGGTGAATGTTGATGCAGCGGAAGTCCGGCGAGAGCCGATCGATGACGTCGTACCAAACGCCGCCGGTTGCCCACACGCCGTGAACGAAAACGACCGGTGGCCCCTCGCCGGTCACGTCGTACATGATCTTTCGGCCCTCGAGCAGGATCGTTTGCTCGACCGTCTCGATGGTTGGAATCGTTTCCATGTGTTGACCTCTCACGGCGGCGGCGGGCCTCGCGGCAGGTGCCGACGGAGCCACTCCCGACATCAAAACATACCGACAGTCGGTTTGTCAATGAACCGGGTATCCGGTCGACTAGACCGCAGCCAGGCTGCCGAGAAGTTTTTCCAGCGCCTCGCGCCCCTTGGCGACCGCATCGTCGGGGTCGCTCGCGCGCGCGACCAATAACGACGCCTCGATCATCGCGGCGAGCAGCAGATGCGCGTACGTGTCGACCATCTCGCCGCGGACTCGGCCCGCGGCTGCTAAGCCGCCCAGTGCGGACTTGACCAAGCCGAGGGCATACCGATTATCGAGTTCGCGCCACGCCTGCCAGCCGATGACCGACGGCGCATCGACGAGCACCACTTGCCGGACGGTCGCATCGCGAGCGAGTTCTAGCCAGGCGGTGCAGCCCGCACGCAACGCATCGAGCGGGTTCGTCGCGCCGGCGGCCGCGCCGGCCACTTCCTTCGCAACGCGACCTTCGACCATCTCGAGCACGGCGGCGAATACGGCTTCTTTATTAGAGAAGTGGTGGTAGAGCGCGCCGCGACTGACGCCGCTCGCCTTCAGCACCGCCTCGATGGAGGTCGCCTCGTAGCCCTCCGCCGCGAAGAGCTCGGTCGCTACCTTCAAGAGGTGCGCACGCGTGGCATTGCCACGTTCGTTGCGCTTATCCATGCGGAGCACTCACGTCGTCCGTTGTACCACGCCCGACCACGCAAGGGCTGCGGAAAGGGCTTGCAGCGCTGGCTAAAGAGGCGTATGCTGTCGTAGGCCTATGGCCACATGGATAAAATAACGGAGCGAAAAATGACATTTGATCAATGGATCGACGCGGTCAACGCCCAGGTGCATGCCCGCCTCGGTGAAGCAGTGCGCACGACCGAACTTTCCTGGGACTCGGCAATGTGGGTAACGACGCACGGCACCGCCGTGGCCATGCTCGCCGACGACGGCACGACCGCCAAGCTGTCCTTCGACGGCGGCGACAAGCTGTCGCTCCCGTTTCAGCAAGCCGAGGCAGCGCCCGAACTGCTGAGCGCCACGATCGCGGAGCACCTGAGCCGCTAGATCACTCCCCGGGCGAACCGCCGCGGGCGGCTCGCCCGTCGGACCATTTTCCAAACGTGACTGGGGCGCACGGGACTCGTGTCGAGTGCGCCCGCGGGGCGACCGCGCTACGCTTGGCGCATGCTGGATTCAGACTCGCTGCGCTGGATGGCCGACCTTGGAACCACCCTCACGACCACGTTCGGCGAGGGTGTTACCTTATCTCGGTACGAAAATGCCGTGCAATGGAGCTACGCGGGTCAATCAGCCGTGGTCGAACTGCGCGCCGGCGGAACGCTCGAAGCCACGTTCGTCGCCCGCCCGGTGCTCGACGGAGTGACGGCTTCGCCCGTAGCCGGCGTCTATCGCAATACGGGTTCGCGCTACCGGTTGAGCCCCGAGGGTTGCTCCCGGATGGTCAACGACATGGTCGACTTCTTTCAGGGCGTCCGCGAACCGCGCTTCACCTTCGTCAACGCGCTCTAGCGCAAAGCCGGGCTTTAGCCCGGCACCGCGCCTCGGCCGCTCGCGCGACATGACCGCGGCCGAAGCGCTCAAACGCGTGCGGAAGATCTGCTTGGCGTTGCCGGAATGCACCGAGCGCCCGAGCCACGGCGCACCGACCTTCTTCATCGGCGGGAAAACCACGTTCGTCAACTTCGTCGACAACCACCACGGCGACGGGCGGCTCGCGATCTGGTGCGCCGCACCGCCGGGCGCGCAGGAAGCGCTGATCGCGCTCGATCCCGAGCGGTTCTTCCGGCCCGCGTACGTCGGCCACCGCGGCTGGGTCGGCGTGCGGCTCGACGTTCGGCCGGACTGGAAGCACATCGCGGCCACGATCGAGGACGGCTACGAATTCGTTAGCGCGAAGGCCGGTCGCCGTCGCCCGTCATAAGCAGGCCGGATGGAAACGGCTTCGATTTTCCGCGACGGTTTGTTCGAGGGCAAGACGATCGTCGTCAGCGGCGGCGGCACCGGCATCGGCCTCGCGACCGCCAAAGAACTCGCGGCGCTCGGCGCCACGGTCGTGATCACGTCGCGTTCGCTCGAACACCTCGAGCCCGCGCGCGACGAGATCGCGGCGGCCGGCGGCAAGGTCGACGCGCGCAACTGTAATATCCGGCAGCCCGAAGAGGTCGCGGCCTTTTTCGAGAGCGTCGTCGAAAAGCACGGGCCGGTCCACGGGCTCGTCAACAACGCGGGTGGCCAATTCATGAGCCCCGCGCAGTCGATCACGCCTAAAGGCTGGCATGCCGTGGTCGAAACGAATCTGACCGGCACGTTTTTCATGTGCCAAGCCGCGTTCAAGACGTCGATGCGAGCCAATGGCGGCACGATCGTCAACGTCGTTATGGAGAATTGGCGTGGTTACCCGAATATGGCGCACAGCGGCGCGGCGCGGGCGGGCGTCGTCAACTTGACCAAGACCCTGGCGCTCGAATGGGCGGCGTTCGGCGTGCGCATCAACTCGGTCGCGCCGGGTGTGATCGATTCGAGCGGACTCGACACCTACCCCGAAGCGGTCCGCAATTCACTCCAACACGTTGCCAAGAACGACATTCCCGCCCAGCGGATGGGCACCGAGCGCGAGACGGCAGCGGCCATCAACTTCTTGCTTTCGCCCGGCGCCGCGTTCGTCTCGGGAACGACGATGCGCGTCGACGGGGCGGCCTCGCTCTATCGCTTGCCGGGCTTCACGATCCCGCCCCACGCGCCGTGGGCGGAATTATAGGCCGCCGTGCGGCGGAAGCGCTTTCTGACCATTACCACCGCCGCGCTTTCGGCCGCAGCATCGGCTGCGATTCCCGGCTTCGCGCGCGCGGACGGCGACGAGGGGACCGATTTCCCGGATTTGCGCTGGGGCCATTTGCCGCTGCCGCCATCGACGCCGGGATACGATCCGGTGGGCGACGCGCAGGCGTTGGTCGCGCCCGGCACCGTCTCGCCGGCGCCGAACCCAATCCCCGGCGTGCAACTGATCGGATCGTACGCGCCAAACCAGCGCTTCGTGCTACGCGTGCCGGCGGACTGGAACGGCCGGCTCGTCGTAGCCGGAACGCCGGCCTTCCGCAGCGAGTTCGCGAGCGATGCGATCTGGGGCGACTACGTGCTGATGCACGGCTACGCCTACGCCTCGAGCAACAAGGGAATTGCCTATAACGCGGGCCTCGAGAAGGTCGCCGCGACCGACGCGCCCGGCCGCGTGTACCCGATTCCGTTCGATCTGTTCTCGCTGGAATCGGAAAAGCTCGCCATTCGCCTCGGCGCGATCGCGCCCGCGAGCATCCCGATCACGGCTTGGAACGCCGATTTCGTGACCTTGACGTTGGCCGCGAAACAGTATCTCGTGGCGCACCACCATTTGCCGAGCCACACCTATGCGGTCGGTTTCTCCAACGGCGGCGCGCAGGTGCGGTCGTTGCTCGAACGCCATCCCGAACTCGTCGACGGCGGCATCGATTGGTCCGGCGTCTACTGGTCGCCGCAGCACAGCTTGCTCGATTACTTGCCGGCATTTTTGCGCGCGATGCCCGGGTACGTCGCGAGCGGCTTCACCGATCCGCAAGCGGCCGCGGCGATCGAAGCGGCCGGGTTCCCCGCGGACCGCAAGCAGAGCGCCGACGCCCACCCATCGCTGTGGTTCGAATACTTCGCGGGTCAACCATCGTTCTATGCCGACCTGACGCTCTTCGCTTACGCGTTCTTGATCGATCCGGCCGCGACGTCGTCGGTCACGGCCGGCGGCTGCACGCCGTCCGCCACCGACGGGGCGCGGCTGCCCGGCACCTGCGCCGCCGGCGGCCTCGGCACACCGGCCGCGCGCGCGGCCTACGTCCCCTCGCACGATGCGCGCAGCGCGATTCGCGCCTTCGCGCACACGGGGTACATCGAGCGGCCGCTGATCTCGATCGCGGGCACCGCCGACGCGTTCATCACGCCCGCCAATAATGCGGCGCCGTATCTGGCCGCCGTCAAGCGTGCCGGTAAGGGCGATCTATATTACCAATACTTGGTCGACGGCGGAACGCACGTCGACGCGTTCGCCGGCTTCGGCTACGGGCTGCGAGCGCAACTGCCGTTCGCCTGGGCCGCGTTCGATCAACTGGTCGCGATCAGCGAACGCGGCTACCAAGCCGCGGGCGCGGGCACAGCGCGAACCGTGACCGCGCCGGGCGAGATCCTCTCGCGCTGACGCTCGCCCGCACGCGGCGTTCAGGGCTGCGCTAGCAGGGCTTTCTCGAGGTTCGCGCCGTTGAAGACGCCGAGCCCGGTCACGTTATCGTAACCGGCTTTGGCGCAATAATAGCCGTTGCAGCCCTGCAAGATATCGCCGAACACGCCGGACGTCGTGCGTAGCGCGTAGAGCGTTTTTACGAGGTTTGCGAGCGGCTTCTTCTTGGCGGTCGTCCGCGCTTGCTCGACGAGCGCGATCAAGCCGGCCCACGTCGGGCCGGCAAAGCTCGTGCCGTAGAAATAATATTCGGACTGTTGCGAGCCGGACTCCGTCCAGATCGCCGCATAGCCTTCGCCCGCGCTCGACGCCAACGCGACGTCGGGCACGTTGCGGTAGGTCTGGCTCGCGGTCCCCGGCACGCCGACTTCCCATGCGGGAATCTTGAAGACGCTGCTGACGCCACCGCCGCCATCGCCCCACGCGGTCTCGAGGTAGCGCTTGGGATCGGTTGCCGACACCGCGTCGGCTTCGGTACCGCCCACGGCGATGACCGACCAGTCTGAGGCGGGATACCATACGGTGATCTCGCCGTCGTAAAGCGACTGGCCGGACGAACCGAAGCTCGCGCCCCAATCACCAGAGACCGTGAAGACCGGCGTCGAGCGGCCGAGCAACAATTCGAGGTCCGCGTGCTCGGCGTTGAGTTGCGAGGTTCCGCCGTAATAGGCGTAATCGTCCTCGGTCGCGCCGTACGAGTGCGTGACCGCGGCGAAGTGCTCGGTCACCGTGTCGGCCGCGATCTTGGCGAATCCGTCGGCGAGGTGGCCATAGCTGCAGTCGTCCGGAATGACGTAGAGGTACACCTCGGCCTTCGGGGCGGTACCGATCACGCGTTCCACATCCCCCGTGGGCTCCAGATCGGTCGAGGTCGTGCCGCCGTCGACCTTGACGATCGTCGGCACGTTAGCCGTCAAACCGAACTTCTTTTCGAAGGCCGTAATGTCGGCCGGCACGACCGACGCGCACGCGAGGATCGCCACCTTTTGGCCGCTGCCGCTGAGGCCGGCTTTATAGAGCGGCGCGATATCGTAGTACGACGCGATGTCGGCGGGCGCGAAGCCCGACGGCGGCGCGACGGTGACCTTCGTGGCGGCGATCGCTGACGGCCCCTCCTCGACGGTCGTCGCCAAAATGAATCGCGCGATTCCGGCCGGATAGTTTTCGCCCGCCATCGCGTGCGTGAACGTCGCATCGCGGACGCGAACGCGCGCGAAACTCGTGCGCGCTGCTGCCGCCGTTTCACCGTACGTGCCGTGCACGAAGATGATGTCGTGCTCGGGCGTCAGTTCCGCATCCAAACCGAAAGCGTGAAAATAGGCAGCGACTGTCCGGGCGTCGCGCGCGCTCGTGCCCGGCTGGAGGTTGACCGTGAAATATTTCTCGGCGCCCGACGCGATCGAGCCAATGCGTTGGAACGTGGCAGGCGCGACGGCGTGCGCCCCGCCGGCATCGGCCGGCGCGACGAAGCCGAACGCCAGTGTTAGCGCGGCGGTACCAACGGCAACTGAAAAGCGATGCATGGGCCCTCCAGAAACGAAGTGGGCGCAATGCCGTTCGGGTCAGCCCTTGGGTTCGCCTCCGACCATCTCGCAGGTGTGCAGGCGTTGCTTCGCCGATACGAGTTCTACTTGGTTCCGAAGGGCTAAGCAGCTATTGCAGGAGCGCGAACGTTGCGGTTACCAACGGGCACACACTTGATCCAAACGGTTACCGTAGGGGCAGCGGCTGACTAGGGGCCGTCGGTGGAAAAGGAACGCGGGGCGGGATCGGCTTTTGGGGCGCTTCTGCGGCGCCATCGGCTGGCTGCAGGATTCTCGCAGGAAGTTCTAGCCGAGCGGGCGCGGATGAGCGTCGTAACGGTCGGGGCGCTCGAACGGGGCGTCCGCAAGGCGCCGTACCGCGACACGGTGGCGCTGCTAACGACGGCGCTCGGCTTGTCGCCGGCCGCCGCTGCGGAGTTCGAGGCGGCCGCGGCAGGTGCGCGAAAGCCGCACATCCGCGTCGGCGTCGAACCGAGTCATCCGGCGGTTCCGCCGCTGCGATCGGTCGACGCGATTCCGAAGAACTTGCCGCGCAAGCTCACGTCGTTCATCGGGCGAGAAGCAGAAATTGCTGAAATCACCACGCTGCTTGTCGCGCACCAGCTCGTCACGCTGGTCGGCTCCGGCGGTGTGGGCAAAACGCGCACGTCGCTTGCCGTCGCCGAGGGAGTCTTGGCCGGCTTTGCCGACGGCGTGTGGCTGATCGAACTCGCTTCGCTTTCGCGCGGAGATTACATTCCGGGTACCGTCGCGCAAGCTCTGGGCCTCACGCTGACGGCGCAGGGCGATCCCCTCGACGGTCTGGTGCGTGCGCTCAAAGACAAACACACGCTACTCGTGTTCGATAATTGCGAGCACTTGGTCGAGCCGACGGCCCGCGTCGTCTCGGCGCTCCTGCGCGGCTGCCCGCACGTCAAGATCCTCGCCTCTAGCCGCCAAGTTCTCGGCATTACCGGCGAGCAGACGTACCGGCTTCCGTCGCTCGGTGTCCCGAACGAAAACGCGGCCGTCGGCTTGACCGCAATCGACGCGATGCGGTCTGAGGCGGTTGCCCTCTTCGTCGAACGGGCACGCGCCGTCGACAAGAGCTTCGCGCTGACCGACGACAACGCGCCGACCGTCGCCGATGTCTGCCGGCGGCTGGACGGGATTCCGCTGGTGATCGAGCTTGCGGCGGCGCGCGTCAGGATCCTCAGCCCGCGGCAGTTGCGCGAGCGGCTCGACGAACGCTTCCGCGTGCTGACCGGCGGCAGCCGCGACGTCTTGCCACGCCAGCAAACGCTGCGCGCGATGATCGACTGGAGCCACGATCTTCTCGATCAGCGCGAGCGCACGCTCTTTCGACGGCTGGGCATCTTCGTCAAAGGCTTCACGCTCGAGGGCGCAGCTGCGGTCGGCAGCGGGGATGACACGGACGAGCTCGACGTGTTCGACGTGTTCGACGTGCTAGCGTCGCTCGTCGACAAGTCGCTCGTTCTCGCCGAACCGGACGGTGATTCGCTGCGCTATCGGTTGCTGGAATCGACGCGCATGTATGCCCTCGAGAAGCTCGCTTCCGCGGAAGAGCCGGCGGCGCTCGCGAGCCGGCACCTCCGTTATCTGCGGACCCGCTTTGCGGACCTGTGGGCACGAGCCCAGCAGACCGGCCGGCTGACGGAACGAGCCGAGGCCCTAAAGACCGACCTCGAGGATGTGCGGGCCGCACTCGACGGCGCGTTGACACGGTCGGATTTTATCGAAGGGGGCGAGTTGCTCGCCGCCGTCGGTGGCCCTTCATGGCGGTACGCGGGACGCGAGGCTGAGGGCATCGCCCGGTACGAGCGTTATCTGGCGGCCGTTCCTCCCGACAAGTCGCGGCTTCTCGCTCGCCTCTCAATCGCGCTGTCGTATTTGTTCGGTGCCTCTGGCCGAATGGTTCGCGCACTCGAGACTGCGACGGAAGCCGTGGCTTTTGGGCGGGAAAGCGGCGACCCCTCGACGCTCGCCTCGGCCCTCACAACGTATGCCTTCAACGCCACTTTTTCAGGCCGGCTTGACGAAGCGGAAGTAGCGCTTGCGGAAGCCGAAGCGATTCCGCAAGCGTCGGCGTCCGTGCAAATGCGCCTCTATTTGCTCGATTCGCGCGCGTTCTTGAGTCAGCATCGCGGCGATGTTGAGACGGCCGCGCGCACGCTCGAGAAACTCCGCGAGGAGCATCGCTCGCTCCGTTACGCCCCCGGAGAGGTCGGAACGGCGAACAACCTCGCGGAGCTCGAGCACGCGCGCGGTCGCACGCAGCGAGCGATCTCGATCCTGCATGAAACTCTTCCCTTGGCGCGGTCCGCTGCTCCTAATTTCCTCGCCGGCTTGCTCGGCAATCTTGCGGGTTTTCTTGCGGCGGTGGACGATCTTGCCGGCGCCGTCGCGGCGGCTCGCGAAGCGATCGGGATCAATGCGTCACGTGAGCCGGACCACGCCCACGTCGGGATTTCGCTCGAGCACTTGGCTCTCGTCTTCGCGCTGCGCGGCGATCTCGCGCGCGCGGCAAGTCTCGAAGGCTACGCCGACGCCCTATTTGCGCGACAGGGGTTCAAGCGCGAGTTCGCCGAGACCACCACGCACGATCGACTCGCCGCGCTCCTGCGAGAGCGACTCTCCCCGAGCGAACTCGCGCGAGTGACGGCCGACGGCGCCGCTCTCGCACCGGAAGCGGCGATTGCCCTTGCTCTCGAGGAACCATAGCACACAAGCGGGCATTCAAAAAGTACGGCCATACGCGTCCTCGCGTTCCCCGCTCATTCCCTAACGGCCGCGCCGGCGGAAGCGTACCGCGTCGTCAGCCCTTGGGTTCGCCTCCGACCGCCCAGTGCGCGGCCGGCACCTCGCGGATGACGACGCGCACGCTGGCGCGCGGCGCGCCCAGCGTCTCTTCGGCCGCATCGGTGAGCCGCCGCATCAGCGCGCGCTTGGCCTCCGGCGTGCGGCCCTCGATCATCGTGACTTCGATTAGCGGCATCGGTTACGCACCCACGATCAACGGCATGGTTACGCACCCACGATCAACGGCATCGGTTACGCGCCCACGAAGAACGACACGTCGCCCAGCGCTTCGACGCTCAGGCGGACGCGACTGCCGCGTGGCAACGCCTCGGCGGCGGTCGCCCCACCAGCCATCACGACGTCACCGGGGCGTAACGTTTCGCCACTCGCGGCCGCGAGCCGCGCCGCGGCTACCAGCGAACGCAAGGGATGATCGAGAATCGCCGCACTCGAGCCGATCTGCACCGGGCGACCGTCGATCTCCAAGATCATGCCGAGGTTCGCGTAATCGACGGACGGATCGTTCCAATTTCCGATAACGTACCCCGACGACGACGAGTTATCGGCGACGACGTCCGTGAGCGAGAACTTGAAGTTCTCATAACGGCTATCGATGATCTCGAGCGCCGGCGCGACCGCCTCGATCGCAGCGGCGGCTTCGACCGAACTGACCCGGCCGGCGAGCGGCCGGCCCAGCAGAAACGCGATTTCGGGTTCGACCCGTGGATGGACGTAGTTTGCGAACTCGATCGTCCCGCCGTCGTCGACCAGCATGCCGTTCGTCAGGCGGCCCCAGATCAGCTCGCTCAGGCCCATCTGCACCATCTTGGCTTTGCTGGTGAAGCCCATCTTCATGCCCGTCCGG
>Ga0209611_10013878_pt1 | contig 10934 bp, 5 predicted proteins | sample S1TSphgellanicum_3_FD_187693 | JGI IMG/M metagenome (GOLD analysis project Ga0209611, IMG submission 187693) | Host-associated microbial communities from peat moss isolated from Minnesota, USA - S1T2_Fc - Sphagnum magellanicum MG (SPAdes) (version 2) | ecosystem: Host-associated > Plants > Peat...
CTAACTTGCTGAAATAGATGTGGCCTGGTGGGAAAATCTCAAAACGTTTACAATCGTCCTTCAACGCCTCCATTTCTAAGGCAAAGTACACAACCCTACACTACAAAAATAACAAATAAATGACGAGATCTCAATCCATGTTGTTGATCAGATTCTTGCCTACATTTCTCTAGCTTTGATTTTACCATAGTAAATTTTGTTGTTCTAGGCTAAGATGGAATTACAAGAAGGAAAGTTGATGGTGCTAGTACCATCGTTTCCCCAACCTGGGTAGAGTGGTGTTATGTTGGGAAAAAAACAATGTTTTTTCACAACAAAAAAAAGAAAAAAAAAGAAGTCTTCATTTTCTTCTTCTTTACAACAAGAAGAGACAAAATAAGACAACAATGACATCGTTTTCATCTTTTTCGTGGCAAAAAAAAAGCAAAAAATAAGAAAGGAGGAGAAGGGAGCTTACCTTCAAGCTCCCACTTCTGCCACCACCTTGAAGCTCCTCTTGCTTTCGTGCTCTTGTTGCCACCATGTTGAAGCTCCTCTTGTTGGGGCACTCCTGAAGCTCCCAACCCTTGAAGCTATTGTGGATTTCGCGCTCTTGAAGCTTTGAGCTACTCAAGCTATCTCTAGGTCAGAAGCTCTCGCAATGGAAGTGAGTGCAAAAGGAGGTGGGTGGGGAGGGGGTTAGTAGGATGAGGGAGGTAGGTGGTTTGGTAGGAAGAAGGGCAGTAGGTGGGTTGGGGTAGGTAAGAGCTTCCCAAAAAAAACTTGGGGTCAGGGGTGGGCCAAAAAAAAAGTGATAAAAAACCTGTTCCCAGAAAAAAAAAAAAAAAAACTGAGCTAGGGAAAAAATTCTAGCTGGGAAAAAAGGACCAGAAGAAAAAAAAATTACTGACCAAGTAAACTGACCCTGGGGGACAGTTTCATCCCATCCATGAAATCCCAGAACGGCATTTTTTGGATGGTGCACTGGTGGGTGCTGGCTCACTCAAGCCAGAGAGGATTTCACAAATTAACACCCACTAGTGACTAGTAGCAGACCTGGGCTGGGTTCAATCAAGACTAGACTAGGATGAATTTTTCTTTTTCTTTTGAAGCTGAAGGCATTTTTGAGGACTCTAGTTAGGGTTGAGTAATAAAATAGGCAGCAAGAAGCAGAATCTGTGATGGTCTGAAGCCTGATGCAGAGTGGTGAGTGTATGGTCTTCTTTCACATGGAATTAGATACTGGCATGCACTGCAGCCTTCACAACGTGCCTGGACATCTCACTCTCTCTCTCTCTCTCTCTATCTCTCTGGTCCTCGTCTAGTCTACTACTACATAGTAGATATTGATTTGTTTGGTACACAACCCAAGGGAAATCTATTTAGTAATGTCAGTGAGAAGTACTACTTCTAGGCTAAGGCAGTGCATAAGATGAAAGGCAACTTTTTCACCTTCCCTGACAGGAGAGTCTTTCAATTTTTCTTTCTCAATTTGGAAAACCATTTTTTTTATTTTTAAAATTTGCTTTCTCCTTCCAAATTCCAAATGCATTATTATTTGTTTTTTTCCTCAATTTTATTTTGTCTTGTAGGTTGTTCATGTACTAAAAGAGTGGGTGGGGTTTGGCTGATTTGGCTCCATAGCCAAGTCCAAGTTTGGCTGACTCTGCTGGCTGGCCTATGGCCAAGTCCCAAATCCTATGGCCAAGTGCCAGATTTGGGTTTCCGAGCTCAGGTCGCCATGGTTTCTCCCTAAGAGCCAGAATCGGGCCAAACCCTTCTTCTTGCCCTTTCCCCTAGTGTTAGCAATTGTTGTTACATAACAAACATACTCTTCCAAAAACACAAAGGGCAGCTTGCTGATTAGGCCCACAGAATTGGCACCTAAGTTGAATGACTTGTTCAACATGAGAACCATAAGTAGTCTATTAAGAGGGAGAATAAGACCTAACCGACAAAAAAAATGTTGACTTGATCTTAAAACCAATTGTTTTATGTAGGGAAACAAAGTTATACGTATGGTTGTATAAATATATATGTCACTATATTTCATGTCACGACTATCATATAATAACATGTCAAATGAAAAAAAAAAATGTTGACCTAAAAAGTAAAATATTGTTGAACAAATTTTTAAATAAAACTTTTTTTTTTTTTCAATGTGAAAGCAATTTTCCAAGACTATTGAAATATGACCTGGTTATTATTTATTGTCCACATACTAGATTGCATGTCATTCCTTGGGAACTGTCCACATAGATTCTATGTCACTCAAGAGACTCATTGGTGATAAATATGATTCATTTGCACTGGATTGGATCCTTATGAATTTCAAAGTTAAGTCATTGGCACTTGAGACCAATGCCACACAAAATTAAAAGTACCTTCCATTCTAAACCTAAATTACCTATCACAAGGTTCTTATCTTTAAAGAGTATCAGCTTCATTGCTTAAGTCTTGCATGTTAGGGGACCAATCTTTAGGGTAAGCATGCCCATCTCCAAACATACATTGATAATTGATTGTTCGCAATCTGAATAGTCAACAATCACACACCAACCTTTGACTATTCACTTGCATGCCTGAGATCAAATGTAGACTTGTCATTTCTATCTTAGAAGCCCCCAATTTCAAGGGCCATATTTCCTTTGTTTCTCTTCGATTTTCATCAATTCCAAATGTATTGGATGTGCAAAGAGGCGCGTTACAATTGCTTTTTGAACACCATTACAATTTGTGGATTACCTTGGAATTTGGAGACCTCTAAGATATTATTTCAACACACATTAGCCTCATTATCCAAATGCAAGTTATGTTGTGAATGGTGATTAAACAAAATGGTTATAAGATTTTAACAATTAGTGAAATGCTTAGGAATATCATATGGCTATTTCTTTTGTCAATAGTTATTACGTAAGTGACAAAGTGAATTTGGCCCACTTTCTTCAAAAGATTATTTTTAGAGATTAATACGTACAAAGAAAACACATTTTTTTCTTGTAGAAAAATTGCAAAACATCACCAAAACAATTCATTGCTTCCATTTGTAAATTTTTTAAATGAACATATCTTCAAATATCATTGAATATTCCAAATCTTTGCAATTTTATTTTATTTATAAATCATGCATACAATAGTGGGCGTCTTAGCTTTGTTCTTAGACTCTCAATGACTTATTAGTCAATAACAAATCATTGGCCTACTATGTCAGTTGTCAAAGTAGCCACATTGACAATAACTTATTATTTTGGTCCCCTACAAGCTAATTAAGAATGGATAGTTTTGAAGTTTATTTTTGCTCATAATTTGTTGGGCACTAGAAAATTGTAGTACTTGGGCTATAAAAATACATGAACTTATGAATTTTGCTTAAGTCAATTAACTGCATTATGTGCATATCGAACTTTATAACCTCAAAACAAATCCCATTTTAAAATTCAATATGTACAATATAATGTGGCAATTAGAATCACACCTATTTAGCAAAAATAATAAATTAAATGTTACACCAAAATTGGTCCACCCAACTACCATGCATTCACACATAGGAAAAAAGGACATTTGAAATTAAAAAGCACCTATCCACATCGCTATTTTGATTGTTTAAAACATACAAAAAGGTTCTTGTAAAATCATGAATTTGCATAATTTTCTTGAGCTTGCAATTTTACAAATAATGGAACTTAAATTTCAAAAAAAAATTATTGTGTTTCCACGATGATTTTCATATGCAAAGGTACAATTTTAAGCAATGTCCACACCTTTTATAACTCATTTTTATTATGTTTGGACCCATTGTGGGTGTTTTTCAATGGTTGGGTGGATGTGAAATATACATATCACAACATTTGCATCAACTTCTTGTGTTCTAAATATTTAGTCCTCCAAATGGGCTAAAAGAATAAGGTGACATGGCACATTGGGATTGGTTAATTTATATATTTTTTCACTAATTATGTGGATCAAAATGTACCTTAAAACATTATTGACAATCTTTAACAAATGTCTTCAATATTTCATACTTATTATATTCATTTCAAATTTATCAACATGTTATAGTTGACATTACATCAAATTCAAATTTAACTTAGTTCATTGTGCTTTAAAACATGTAAACTAATAGTGGTTACACATGTAGTGGGTCCTTACATAATGATTACACCCCACATGTACTAACAAACCAACATAAAATTAGGAAGAATGTTATTTTAACAACTAGAAATTAGATAATAATTGTTTCAATATTCATAATTGATATAAATTTTGTGAGATTGACACAAAGCTTTGTGCTAATCTCACCAAGTTTTGTATGATCAAAATTACGATTGACCTAAATAATAATGAATTATTGAAAATTGTCTGCAAATACATGAAAAAAAGAAAAAAAGGGAAAAAGGAAGGGATATTATTAAATTGATAAACGTCCATCTCCATTATGCTTATTCTTACTTTTTTCTAACATTTTCAAATTGAAGCTTAAGTTGATATTTAATATTTGGTTTAATTATTAAAGCTTCGTACGTTCCATAAACATTTCATAAATCTAGAATTTTTTTCCCTTGCCATAGGGTTTTAGTTTATTAATAGCAAGGAGGGGATGTTGCTAGCATTCAGTATGTATATATGCAATCCAATAACTCATGCTACATCTTGGCTCATGCCAATATGTTGGGATTTTGCTTGCAATGCATTTTTTTTCCCATAATGTATAATTTGGCAAATTAGTAGGTCCATTTCCTTGTTTGTAATAATCCAATCCCACATGTTTCTTGTTGTTAATTTTAACTATAGGGTTGGGATGTTTGTCTTTTCAAATGCCATCTTTAAATGATGGACTACTTGGGAGTTATTATCATATAATCTTTTTATTGCCATAACAACCAATGGCCATATCTCTAGCTTTGAAAACTAGTTTTTGTACAAGCACCGTGGTTCCTTTGTTTTGTTTATGTTCCTATCCAACATCTTCTTTATTGATGTCTTCATATGTGACTAACAAGGAAACAAACTTCTATGGTTTTCCAATAGATCTATTTTTAACATTAACTTGGGGAACTTGAACTTTCTTGGCTTGAAGGTTTAATGAAATTTAATGTAAAGACAATTTCATGGTTTGTTTGGGATCCCATCTTTCATTACATACATTACAATTTTGAATTATTATAGAAGACAATGCAATTATCACTTTTTTGCATGGAAAAAAAAAAGTATACAACAACTACAATAATATTATTTTAAAACTTGTAACACAAAAAGACTTGAGCTTTAGGGTTAGGTTTTTAAGGTTGGATGTTTTGGTTTTAAAGTTTCGATTAAAACTTTTTAGGAAGATGACTTGTTGGGGTTTAAGGTTTGGAACATGAATTTTCAGGTTTTTAAAGGCATTTTTGGGGGTTTAATAATGTGGCTCAAAAACCCCAAAACCCATGGTGGGTACCAAAAACCTAAACCCCATGGCACATGCCCAAACCCCTAAACCCATGGCACATGCAAAACCTTAAAACCCATGGTGCATGGCAAAACCCAAAACCCCACATTGTGGTGAAACCCTAGTGTGTTGGACCAAAATGGACATCATAAATAATTATTGATAGTGAAATGCAATTGAAGGTTATATCATAATTGTGTTGAATCTTTTATGGTTTAGTTTCAAATATTTACGGTAACTTATATATGTAGCGAAAAATTTCATAAAATATTTATGCAATTAGAAATGGTTACATAGCATCTTTGAACTCTTAAAGTAAGAGATGTGTAATGTAACAAATTATGTGGATTTTTTTTCAATTAAGAAAAAAAAAATTTCAACGTGAATTGATCATACATATTATATATGACATGCAAAAATCAAAATTTGAAAAAAATAATATTTTAACATGTTCACTCTGAAATAAAATATTTTTAAAAGACCATATAACAATTAGAAAAAAAAAATGTAGGAACAATGTGTTTGTATTATCAATATGAAGAAGGGTGTGAAACTAATTATTTCATTCAATAAGGCTTAAGATACAATGAACATCTAATAATTTTTCTATTTTTACATAATTATGATTGGGAAAATAAATAAACGAAATGGAAGCAAAAGTTCATATTAGTATTAACAATTGAAGTAAACTTACATAGAAAAAAAAAAGTTATAGATAAAGGTGATTGAGTAATTTCATAAGAAGTTATGAATTTTTGAAAATGAATATAATGCTAGGGCTTGGAATAATTGTGAGAGGTCTAAAAAGGGGATTGTAAAATTTGTGTATTCATGTGTTGATTTTTCATTTGGCACTTTTTGTCCACCACACCATGCTTTCACCCAATGACACATATATGCTTTCACCTTAAACCTAAATCCTTAAACCCAATGGGCCAAAACCTAGCCATAAAACTTGAACCCATGGGGTTAAGTGAAATTCACATTAATTTTATTTCTAAATGGTTGGGTGGCCTACAAGGTTTAGGTCTAAAAGGAAACTACATAAGTGGGGGCTCCTTTCATTTATTTATTTTTCATTTCTCGTTTGAAAATCATGGTTTTGTCTTGAAGTTTGAGCTCATTTAGTGATAGTGAGGGGTCATTGGGCTCATTTAGTAGGATTGAAGATTTTAGTTCCCCCTCATCAAATAGTGATGGGAAAATGTTTGATGAGATGGAGGGGTCATTGGGCTCACTTAGTAGGATTGAAGATTTTAGTTCCCCTTCATCAAATAGTGATGGAAAATGTTTGATGAGATGGACAAATAGAATTAGGTGGCTTTTGCGATTGTAGTTACTATTCCTATTTCTTTGGACATGTCCAATGCCAATAAACTTGAGGATGGTGTGGGTTAATTAGAGCATCCAATGATGGGTGTGTGTAACATGTTGGTCAAAGTTTTTGCGACATTAAAGTTGTTCAAGATTTTCACCAATTTCACTCTAGGGGAATTCAAAGAGTTAACAACACTTGTGGTATCCACCATCACATGTCACATGTGTGATCTACAAATGAGGCTCACAATTTTTGGCCACAACTTTTAAAGTTGACTCCCAAGGTAGTGCCATTCGAACATTTTGTACATGAAACATCTTAATGTTACCATGTATGACATGTTCATTTGGAATTGGTAAAGAATGTGTTATGTGATGATGCCATCTTCATTATCTCTTGCACTAATGAAGTAATTAAGGACAAAATTTGGTGGTTTATTCTAGAAACAATAAGGACATATTAACAACCATGTTATTATAATTTTAACCTAGGTGCATTAAGTTCATTGATGGCATGCTCATCAAGAGCCACAAACCTTAGAATAATGTTATCAACTAAGATTTGGTTAACAAGCACCAAAAAGGTTTACTCAAAACAACACCATGGTTCTTGATCGTCAAGGCTTGTTCATTTATTTGGATATAGGTTATGTAGGTTTTTACCATTAAGTTATTACTTTTGAGTTCTAAAGTTACATAAGAATTGGCATTAATGATTTGTGCACAAGGATCAATATTTTTTAGTACTTATTAGGGGTCTTAAAGTACATGAGTAAGTATTAAAAACAATCGTGCACCAATTTGGGAGGTGCAAGCTAGACTTCGATGTTAATCATGATGTGATGCAAACATACATTACACCAAACTTGACATTGATGATTTAGACAAAATATGACTAGTGGACAAACCTAGTCATAATTGTCATGTTTTCCCCTTTAAACAAAAAATGATAACCATGAATATGATTACATGACTAAAAGTCTTCTTGAAGGTGGTCAAACCAAATTTTTATTTAGTTTACAATTTGAAATCAATATTTATGAATAAAAGGAAAGTGAAACGGAAGGTAGTTATAACTATAAAAGCTTGTAAATAAACAACCAAAAAAAGTAATGCACAAATAGAAAACTTTCATTTTGAAATTTTTCATGTAAAATATATGACGTCCTCCTATTATAATGGGTAGCTTATGTAGCCCCTATGTAGGCCTATATAGACCTTAAGTAGGACCAATAATCCCTAGGTAGCTCCTAGGAAGGCCCATGTAGACCTTAGGTAGGACCAAGTAACCTTTAGGTAGCTCTTATGAAAGCCTATGTAGACCTTAGGTAGCCCTAGGTACTAAAGGTCATCCCCAAGTAGCCTAGTACCCCCTAGACCCTATGTAGCCTAGGTACCCCCTAAGTAGGCATATGTGAACCCTATGTAACCTAGGTAACCTCTAAGTAACCTTCGGTGGCTTGAAGTCAACCCTACATAGCATAGGAAATCCTTAGGTAGACCTTAGGTAACCCCTAGGTAGTTTAGATGGGTATGTTCAAGTTAAAATGGACCAACATTTCCATAACATTACAATTTTTTCTACACCCTTGTGAGTTATAATATGTCCCAAGTTAAATGTTTTTTGAATCTTTATGAAAAGGGATTCAAATATATGATTCTAATGTAATTTATTTAGGTGAAATATTCTAATTATCTGAAAATTATTTATTTACACCAAATGGGGAACTTTTTGATGTGCATGGGTTTCATTGTAGTAGCACATGAGAATTTGTCAATGGACTCACAATGATCATAATTTGTATTGATGAATCCATTTAAATTAATCCTCAAAACTCATGTAAATGTTATAAACAATTCAAAATAGGGGTTTGGGGGACTTTTGATGATGGCCTAAAAGTTTGGGGGAGTTTTTTACTATTCAATTCTTTTTTTAAAAACGTTGTCCAAGTTAAATGCCTTGTCCACCTTGACTAATGAACATGTCCATTTTAACTAAAGGCTTGTGGCTTGAATGACATGTGTATTATTTGATTAGTGAACATGTTTAGAATGACTTATTTGAGTATCCATCAAATTAAACATCAAGTCAAGTTGAATAAAAAATTGACTTCCTTTGTCAAAATGGTCAATGGGTTTTAGTCAAACAAGATTTTAGTCAAGTTGAATAAAACAAAATGACATGCTTGGTGAAAATGACCAATGGTTTTCTAATCAATGCACTAAAAGAAAAATGGTATTTTATGACTAGTGTTTGTAACTAGTTTTTAGTCACAAATGACATTTACAATTAAAATCCCATTAGTTACATTGGTCAAGTCACATATGACATTAGTTGTAAACAATAACGATTAGATGACAGAAAAGTCAACGAAATACACCTTCATCCTTTGACTAGTCATATACATATTGTCGTTTACAATAAAAAATGCAATTATTTTGGTGGACATGAAAACAAATTATGTGTTATCACATGTCCTATCTTTTAATCATTTAAAAAGTTTAAAATATAATTTTGAAATAATCTAAATTTTTTAATTTATATGTTTGGATGGTTTTAGATTGTGACACATGGTATAATTTAAATGTGCCATGTGGCATATTTAATTAAATTTGTCCAAATCAATATTGTTAGGTAGGTATGTAAGTAATCAAACTAGGTAGTGAAATAAGAAGGATTTATTTACTTAGATTAAACACCTATCTACCTACCTAAACTAAATATTTATTTAGGTTGGTAGATAGGTAAATAACTATGTTAGTAGGTTGGTTAGGGAAATAAGGTACTTACTAATTAAGGGGTAAATTTTTTTGGGTTAAGATTTTTTAATTGGTTTTTCCCATATGACCCATGTTTTTTAATATGAAAATGTAGAAGAAAAGCCTTTCATTATATACTTTTCATGGTGACAATGGAACACAAAGCTTACATGATGAAATTTAGCGTTGGAACTTAGTTACAAATTCTATTATGATTAAATAGGTAAGTTGCAAATTAATTTCAGTTAAAAGGTTTATTCCATATAATAATAACATTATTAATGTATCTAAAAGCTACCTTAGACAAACTATTATAATAAATATTTAATATTAATAAAATAAAATATTAAAATTTGCAATTACATATATGATAATATATTAACTTCCTTCCTAACTACTACATTACTTTTTCTTTTCCATTCATAAAATAAATAAATTAAATCATTAATAAAAAGATTACTGTAATTGCTGTAAAAATTATAATAAAAATTATAATTACAGTAAAATTAATTAAAACATTTACGATGTACTACCAATTACGTATTATATAATAAACCAATAATATAATTTAATGTATTATGTTTCCATGAAAATAAATTGATTAAATTTATTCATTTAGTTATAGTAAAATCATTATAAATGTTTAAAATCAGATTACAAACTAAAAATCATAAGTTTTAAATCATGATTAATTAAGTTCAATTATAAATTATGAAACTACTATAATTAATATATAAATAAAATAATTATAGTTATATTCGAATAATTAAAATTCATTATTTATTATTTATGCATTATTACTGTAAAACAATATAATAACATTAATAATTTTATTCTAAACATGTAATTATTAATAATAGATAAAATAATTACATCAATTTATTGAATTATATTAACATTATTTCTTGGGATAAGAGTATTAATTATAAGTTGTAAATTATGAATACTAAGTTAAATTATGAACTGTATAATGAATATGTAATTTCTGTAAGTAATATATAATTTCTGAGTTTATTAGAATGATTTTCTTATTACTCAAAATATTAATTATTAAAATAAAATTTAATTTTTTAATAACACTGATGTTTTAAAATAATTATTACATCAAATAATATATTTGCAAAGAATTTTTATGAAATTTTTATGTTTATTTTTGATTTTAAAGTAAAAATCAGAAACTATGAGTAGTAGCTTCGATTACAATTTGTATAGTTACTACAATTAATGAATAAATAAAATAAATTATAGTGATTTGAAAATAATTTTATGTTAATTGTTGTAATTATTTTACTGTAATTACTGAATTTTTTTCTATGACTAGATAACAATAATAATTTTTTGTAAAAAATACAACCATTATACATGATCGGTCATATATATTTAATACACCATTATGAACCCACACACCTTGGAATATGCATAATACATGTTGAATACACATAGGGTTGCA
>Ga0209611_10013881_pt1 | contig 10932 bp, 9 predicted proteins | sample S1TSphgellanicum_3_FD_187693 | JGI IMG/M metagenome (GOLD analysis project Ga0209611, IMG submission 187693) | Host-associated microbial communities from peat moss isolated from Minnesota, USA - S1T2_Fc - Sphagnum magellanicum MG (SPAdes) (version 2) | ecosystem: Host-associated > Plants > Peat...
GAACTCAATGAGGGCTCAACTGATTTTTCCTTCCAAACCCAATTTTTGCAATTTGTTTGAATTTCCAGCAACAAAATCCACTCAAAAATCAATATCTTCCACACCTTAGCTCTGAAAATTGTGAAATAAACTCTATTAAATCTACCTCACCAATTGCTTTCCAACAACACCAAGAATGCCCTCAAATTCCAATACAGTTTTCAGTCCTTATTTTATATAGTTTTCATTGAGAAAATGGTTCAACAATCAATAGTTTCCACACCATAGCTCCAAATAGTCTCAAACCAAGTTAGTGCACCCCTTCTCATCAAGAGATTTCCAAAAATATCAAGAGTGTGACATGAAGTGCCATGGTTTGGGAGATTTCAGCATGACAAAAAAACAAAACAAACTACTTTCCTTCAATGAAAGATGTTGTGCTTAATGGCAAGTTAAACTATGAAAGCACTTTTCAACTAATATGTTCATTTCCAGCATAAAATGATAGCTCGGTTCTAATTAGAATTTTGTACTTAATGCCAAGTTAAACTATGAAAACACTTTTCAACTATTGTTTATTTCTAATATAAAATGGTTGTTAGGATTTGATTAGAATGTTGTATTTAATGCCAAGTTAAATTATGAAACCATTTTTCAACTAGTTTCATTTCTAACATAAAATGATCATTAGGTATTGATGGTAGTAAGTGCTTGTCAAGTACTTATATTTGTACTTTTTGGAAATCAGTGGACATCTTGCCCCAATTGATCAAAAGTATGTACATGCGAGTAAAATGAGTGAAATTGTTAATAAAATATTTTTTATGTAGTAATAAATATTGTAAGCAACAATGATAATTTTTGTTTTATTTTGTAATGTATTAAAATTATAATGTATTGATGCATCATGTTATGTGATCATTGTAAAAATCTCTCTTTGTATTTTGAGGGATTTCCCCCCAGCAGAAGATCCATAGGGAGTTATGTAGTGGGGGAGATCCCCTTATATTTTTATGTTCCCATGTTCCCATGAAAAGATTTTCTGATGGGGCGGATTAAGGAAATTCAAAAACACAAGGAGAAAAGGGACAAATTAGGAAAATTCAAGAAAACAAGAAAGAAAGAATGGAGGGGGAAAAAAAAAGATTTTTATATACATGAAGGTTCCCATACTCATGTGTTCTCCATCAATCGAGAATGCCCTTGGGATAACGCCCTTATGCAACCCTCCCTCAAGAAAATGCATTCATATGGGAACCTCTCCTACAACATAATTTTCATGGTACATATGTATTTTGTAGGCAAGGGTGGAAAATTTTTCAAAATTATATGGACATAAAGTTGTCACATTTTCAAGTTTATGGTTATTGTAGGGTAGTTGTTAATGTATTAAAAAATACACAATTCACTATAGTCAAATCGGGCACAAGATTATAAACTTACTGATTTCTTCATGACAGGTTCATTGGATCCTTCTTAATTTTGTGTCAGCTTTTGCATTTGTCACCCCTAGCTTGGGAAGATTTGCACCTCCAAAGAGAGAGGTACTTCTTCTTGATGTCTATCAAAAGATATACTTGTGTGATGTATTATCAATACATTATAATTCATGTAGGGTGGCCATTCAGTAGACACCTAAAGTTCTTCCTTTTCCCCTCCATGTTCTATTGGCAGATTGTAGCCATTGCAAATGTTGTGCATTGGATGAGTGTTGTGCATAATCAAAAAAGATGGTTGTTGCCCTTAAATTGATATAGAATGGTCATTCATTCCACCTCAACACCTCATAAAGCAGGTATGACCATCCTTTGCTTGTTTGCAAAGCCAAATCATCACAGAATTTGGCACTACATTTTGGGTATCTTTCTAGTTGTTGTTACAAGTTTTGTTCCAATTGATAGTTATGGTTTGTTAGACTTTTGAGTTTGGAGTGTTTGCTTCTTTTTCATTGATCAAGGTTCGAGTTACTCATGCATGCAGTAGAAATAGTTTCAGTGCAGTTGTATCCTACCCATGAATTCCATTCATTACTTCAAAAAATGAATAATGAACAATGTTTTATATTTGATGATGTGATGTATAGAAAAAAATAAAATCGAAATGAACCAATTCATTTATCCATTACTAGAGGTGTTGGTATAAGTAAAAATTTCACACTAAAGTTTTAAATTCAAGCTTTGAGACGTTTTTATAATAGACATCCTCAATCAGACCCTTTAAAAAAGAAAGTTTTATTCATGGCATATATTGGAAAAACAACATTTAACATTGATGGAATTACAATTCATTCAAGTCTTTTTATACCACTTAATTGTAAAGATTTACCATCATTAAGTTCAAAATGATTAGATAATTTAGTTAAGAAATATGACCAATTTACAATTAATAATATTAGATGAAATTTCATTAATAGGGAAAAGAATATTGAAATTTATTGATCTTTGATTAAGATCAATCAAATATATTCACACCAAATTTTTTGGAAATTTTGATGTAATTATCATGGGGATTTTTACTAAGAACTTTCAACTAGTTTGTGATGTAGGAGTTTTCAAAACTAATGCAAACAACATTGATAGTTTAGCTCCAAATTTTTGGATGGAAAAAATTAAATGTTATGAATTGAAGCAAGTCAATGCGTCAAAGTGATGAACAATCCATTAACACTTTAAATCAATTTCAAATTGCTACACAATTGTAATAAGATACGGATACCATAAATAATCAATGTTTTCGTACATTGCCAAATGATCCGAAATTTCCATATTTATTTTACACAAATGAAGTAAAGCAAAAACATAATGCATTGGCTTTCCTTCAAAGTGAAGGGGATGTATTCATATTGCAAGCACAAGATAGACATCATGATACATGTCCTCAATCATTTCAATTACAAAATGATGCAAACTTCACAATAGGACTGCATTTAAAGGTTCAAGTAATGAAAAATATGTTGGTTGAAATTTGTGTTGGAAATTATGAAACACACGATGATCTTGTAAATGGTGCAAATGGAATATTTCAAGGATCAACTAAAGTATTCAATTCACAAGAAGTCATATGGATATTGTTTAATAATCCCAAATGTGGTCAACTCACAAGAATAAAGAATGCACATTTGTATGAACATGAAATATATCCTACGTGGACACCAATAGAACCCATATCCAAAGATATTCAAATTGGTTCAAATTCTTCTCACATTATAACAAGAATATAATTTCGGATTCAATTGGTTGCATCATGTACTCTACATTGAACACAAGGATTAACACTTGACTATTTAGCATTTGATCCTACTAATGTTTATAAACATGGTTTGACATATACAACACTTTTTCATGTTAAGAAAAAGGAATTTTTTTCCCTTTTACAAGCTTTGTAGATGAAATTTTTCAAATTGATCCAAGTATTGCCATGGAGATACGCTAATTGCAAACCACTGCACGATGGGATGTACTTGTTCCCAAACCACATACATTTCATAATTCACTTGTACTAATTTATTCTCTCAATACTAGATCATTGCCTTTACATAAAAATGATGTTTTTTTGGATTACAATTTCAAAACAACTCACATATTGTGCCTCAATGAAACACATTAACGTCTAATAATACATCTTGAACATTGATACAAGAACACATTCAATGATTGTAAATGGTCAAAACGGTACAATGATTATATATGACAATTTCACAACCTTATCACCACACGAAACTTTTACATCTTTAAAAGCTGAGTATATTGCAACAACATTCAATGCAAATACAAAAAAGGCTATTCATATAATAGCAATATATAGACCTTCAACGTTATCCTTGTCAATGTTTATAATTCACCTTCAAATGTTTTTGGATCTAATGCCAATTTCTTGTTTCACAATAATTATTGGTGATTTCAATGTTGACATGCTTGATCAAAACTCAACACAACCAAATGAACTCTAAAGTTTTATGGACCAATATTCAATGGAACTTCAATTTAAAAAAATTACAACAATTTATGGATCTCATATTGATCACATATGGACAAATGCACTGACTCAACAATGCATGTTTGGAGTTGTTGAAGCTTATTGGATTGACCATAAACCAATATATTTTGCATTCAAATTTCTAGACTATGTCCTACAATACCATCACATAGGTAGAAAACAATTTTTCTCTAAAAGATATTGACAATAATAATAAGGCAAAAATAATGATGACAGGATAAAAACCAACATATCTCACTTAATAGAACGCTTGCAATAATATTCTTCAATGTTAGGGCAGAGACATTACATGGTTAGCAACTTGTTTCCTTCTGAAATTGCCATATTTAAATGATAGGTTCTAGAATGTTGCCAAAATATAGTAGGGTTTTGTGAATTTTCTACTTTCCTCTCCAACTTGTAGCCAAATTTTGCTAATTCCTTGTGGGTTATCTTGTGGCTACATCACAATTGTGGCTACATCACAAAATTTGAAAAATAAAATAAATCCTCAATATCTTTGGTATTAGGTGAATGAGTACAAACTATTGTTCAGATATTGGTATTCTAGACTTCACCCCCTGATGTCAACATTTTATTTGGCTGAACCCTAAACCCAAAACTCTATTGCACAAGACCTGCCAGATGTGGTTCACAAAATGCAGAGGATAGATGAGATCATCTCTGCTTTCAACTTGTTATAATATTCATGCAACAACTGATCCAAACAAACTTCAGCATGCTGATCACTAGCCAATGCAATCTTGTTGCATTTAGATAGATATCTAAATATATATCGTACAACATTCCTCAGCACATAAATCACCATTCTATTAAAATACAACTTTCATTTCTCAAATGAGCTGCATAGCTTGTACAGTAATTGATGCAAAGAGATATCAGATTTGGAAGAAGCTGGAGGAGGCTCTAAGATTGATGAGGCTTTCAAGCTTGCGGGATGATGTTTCAGATACATATTGACATATGGAAATATAGGAAGTTATTTAGTTTGATTTTGGTCTAATCTATGTATCTATATTGGTAACCATTGAATAGAAGTATTGTACCAAATCCAATTGTTAGAACAAAGTAAGGCTCTTCCAGGCCTCAGAACCTATGGGAGAGGAGAAAAGCAAATGCAGCTAGTCCAGAAGCTGGATCTATGCGATCTGCTGTGTTGATTCTTTGGACTAGAGGATTTTGGTGCCACATTTCCCCTAATTCTCAACATCAATTGCTTCATGCAAGGATTAGTGCCTGATGATGTCGACCAGTTGACTGAGTTTGTGTCAGAATCCTTGCCTTTTATTTCTTCAGCAAGTAGGCTCTGCAATGGGGTACGAGGTTTGCTTGCCTTTTTTGCCTTCCGCTTCCTCCCACTCTGGCTTTTGCCTTTCTCAATCCATGTATCGGCAGAGGTGGGGACTACAGTTGCATCTGATGCTCCTTTTCTTACTGACAAAGAGGCTGATGATGGAAGCAGAACATCACCCGAGCCTGCAGAAGCAGGTCGGGGGGCAAGGAAGGCAGCTGCTGTTGAATTCTCTTGATCATGACCAGGAGTTCCTCTTCCTCCACTGGAATATGCTTCTGCTTGCTCCTCCCACAATCTATCCTGATGGGAGCTCGAAAATGAAGGGTTGCCAAGGATGTAGATTGATGGACCCAGACGATACTCCTCAATACTCTGTTGTGGAGACACTAGAAGCATCTCTCTCATACTTTGTGGCTTATCATTGGTATTAAGCATCACCTTTCCCTCATGTGTTGGTTTTGCCATCAAGGGAGCTAGTTTGCTCACAGGATTGCTGCTCATTGCTTGCACCATTCCAAACCTTGGGTTCATGAAGTCAGTTTTATTTTGCTGCTGGCATTCTGCACATGAATCCATGCAGGAAGGCTTAATACATTGCAAACACAGCAAGACAACATACCTTTCACAAACCTGCCTTCTGGAAACACTCACAGATCACATTGCACCTTGACTGTTTTGCTACTGTTGTGCAGATCAGACTGTGAGCATTGTGTCAGCTTGCAGATATCTGATCTCTACCAAGTGTGGGTCCCAATATACCTGTGTTCATCAGCTTGGTCCCCTTTTGCAGTTGTACCCCACTGGCTGTGGAAATTGTGGGACCAAAACAACCTGTCACATGATCTGCATTCATCTTGTGACACCCAGATTCTGCTTCTGGTCTCTCACTGGCCAAGCCAGACTCTGCTGCAACAGCAGCTCTTGGAAAAGCAGAGCTCTCCACCAATGCTGTGATTTGGTTTGTCTCGACCTTTTCAGATTTCAGTGCCATTACAATAGTACCTGCATCTTGCAAATACCCAAAGCTGGCCACTGTCAGTTTCCCCAGTCTACAAAATCAATCCCTCAAAACTAGCAAGACTTCAAGTACCCACCTGCAGAAATCTTGGCATGTCAAGCCTATGTGTAAGTGTAGGAATCTCAAGTCCTCATTGATAGATACTATTGAATGCTAAACTGAATTATGGAATTGATTTCTGCAACCTGCTCTTGAAGGAATAGGAGGAGGAGAAATTGTAAATTATTAACTGGCATCTTTGCTGTTCACTTCTTGCATAAACACATCTTGTACAATATACTTCATGAATTGTTCTTCTGGTCCAGAAGTTGATGTTCTCTCACAATTCCCCTTGCTACTCAGGTGAGGTTCAAGATAGGGGTGGTGACCTGCTGCTGCTGCATTCTCTGTTGGAGAGCTGAATCGATTATAGTTGATAACAGGGATGTTGTTGTTATGGTTGTCATCTATCAACTTTTTCTTTGGAAGGCCATGGCGTCTCACACTTCCTGTTAAAATCACATCGAGAAATTGCTTGGGTAGTATCCTGTCATGATGGACATTGTGACATGCATTCAAATCAACCTTGCTGAACCTTGAACTACAGACTTGAGGGTGCTCCAATGGTAAATGATTTTCAGCAGCACTCACTGTTGCCAAGTTTGCCTGTACAAGCAAAACAAAGAAGCTGGTGTCAACTTGGGAGCAAAACAGAGAAGGTGTCAAGGGTTCAAAATAAAGAAGGTGCACATATTTGCATCCTTGCAAACTAGAACTGATTTGAATGGGCAAGAATTGATGGTGTTTTGATGCTCCAGCTCTAGACAACATGAAGTACTTACATCTTGCTCAGAATCACTGTAAGCACTGGCCAACCCCACACCTGGCTCTCGAATAGCAAGTCTGGCAGTGTGTCTTCCTGTTGATTTGGAACGAAATACATTCATCCTGCCATTAGTGGAAGCAGCAGCAGCAGAACCACCACGAGGTTGCTGAAGAAGCTCCTGTGAGCTTGCACACCTCAATGCTGTTTCTTTGTCTGCATGATGATAACCAAGGTTTGATAGAAATGCAGCTTCGGTGAGTTGTTCCTCAGTGACTTTCCCAGCTGCAGCAGCAGTGACCAACCCCACTGGAACAACGAGTTCAACATGCTGAGAAGTGCTGAAGCTTTTCTCATCTTTTGCAGCTGCAGGTTCACTGCTCAAACCCAGCTCCTGATGATCATCAGCAGCATCTGGCAGCTTTGAAGAGACTGCAGAAGCTGAAGTCCACCCACAAGAAGAAGAACAAGAGGAAGAAGAACAAGAGCTCTCGTCTGTGCTCATCATGCTGATCTTAGACATAACCATTACAGACTTTCTGCCAGACTCAGACCCCAGATTTGGTAGCCCTGACTGTGACAAGTCCAGCAAATCTTGAGCAGTAGCTGCTGCTGCTGAGGGTAGGAGAAGAAGAACCTTGCCAGCATCTTTATTTTCTTGTCGCTCGATACAAAAACTTTCTGGACAGTGCTCCTGTTGTAACTTGAATGAAGCTGTTATACAATCGTGAAGAATGTTCTGGCTTCCATTCGCTTGTGATCCATCTTCTTCCAGATACAGATCTTCCGAAACTCTTGATGTCTCAGAGGTTCGTAGCGATGGACTCGTAGGATGAAAGCACACACGAGAGCCTCCAGGAGTGCCCCTGCAGCTCTCATTCACTACCTGATTTGCGGCACCAAGTTCATTTGCTGCAGCTCCAGACTGTAGATCTGGAGTGCCCAATGCTTCCGAAGCAAAGGTCACGTCGTGTTCGAACTTCTCAAGAGCGTTGCTTGACTCTTGGTGCTCAGCAAGAGACTCACCGCTTGGTGACTGCTCCGGCGATGTGTGCAGCTCTACGGAAGCAGCAATTTCGTTTGCATTTGATTCCTGGTCTGCAACAAGAATACGAGGACTCAGTTCCGACTCCATCTTCGCCATCTCAGATGCTTCTTCAACATGGCTCACATTTGAAGAAGGATCTTCTTCCATTGTCGCTTTAAATGGCTCCTTGTTAGGCTTCTCCACATCGTCTTGTCCAAAGAGAGTTTGTGCCTGCTGCACGATTCCTTGCTGCCCAACAATTGAATCGGGCCAGTCATCATCACGTTCCGGCTTCAAGGAGGAGGTGAAGCTCGGAGGATCCATCACCTGAGAAGCAAATCTTCGGTGGAGCATAGCAGCAGCCCGACGTCGCTCATTAACGAGGCGGTCATCGTCACGTTCAGGCTGCAAGGAGGAGGTGAAGCTTGGATGCTCCATCGCTTGAGAAGCACATCTTCGGTGAAGCATTGCAGCAGCCCCTCGTCGCTCTTTGACGAGGCGGTGGTCATCATCACGTTCCGCCTTCAAGGAGGAGGTGGAGCTCGGATCCTCCATCGCCTGAGAAGCACACCTCCGGTGGAAGATAGGAGCAGCCCGAGTCCGTTGCTCCTCGACGTTGCACTCATCATCATGTTCCTGCAAGGAGGAGGTCCTTGGGTCCATCTCCAGCTGCGAAGAAGAAGCACATCTTTCGTCTACACTCGCAGCAGCAGCAGCAGCATTCGGGTTCTCACTTGCACATCGCTTTTCCAGAACTGTATAACTCTCCTCGATGATCTCCTCCTCTTCCTGTTTCTTCACTTGTTGCTGCGGCGGCTCCTCACAAACAACAACGTCTTCTTCTGTGTCATCCTCACTCTCGCGGCCGCTGGGGAGATTGTATCGAGGGCTTCTTCCATGTGTGACGAGCTCTAGAGGAGGACAATCCAGGGGCAAGTAGATATCTGGTAACGGAATCGTCCTGTTTTCAATTCTGGTTGTTGCTCGTTCCGACAAGCAGCGCTCCAGTTTCGCGGACTGATGATAGACTGAACCTGCAGCTGATCCCGATTTCCCCATTCCGGAGGTCTGCTTCTCTTTCGCTGCTGCTGGTGGCACTGCTGCTGATGCCTTTGGACAGACTCTTGTAGATTGCACACTACTGACGCATCCGTTCTCATGGAGACCTGGAGCTGCGATAAAAAAAGAGATAAGACTTCAGCGTGTAAGGACTCGCCAGGATAAGTGCTACGTCGGGAAGGAAGAAGATATGAAGAAAAGCTTGCAGCGCGTACAGACTATGACTCTCTGGACAGCATTTCTTGATCAGAAGAAGCAGGAGTGACAATTTGAAGAACGCTGCAGAAAAGGACAATAACGAGCACAACACACCTTTGGACGTGAAGAAAAGGACTGGTTTATTTTCTTCAGAGCCCTGTGAAGAAGCTCCTGCTGCGAAGTCAAGGCCGTTCACAAAATCTTCTCCACCGCCTAACGTCGATCTTGCTCTCCTCCTGGCTGTCTTCTTGACATTGCAGGAGGAGGAGGAGGAGGTCGTCATAGGTAGCTCACCAGAATGCCGTTTTCGTTGTACAAGGGGACTGACAGAAGCGATTCCTGAAGCATTAGTGCTTTCATTAGAGGATGGGAGGGGACTTCTCTGCTGCTGAGAAAAATTCTCCAGGGAGAGTGTCGCCAAAGACGGGGACAATCGATGCTTGGACTTGGAGATCGAGATGGTCGTCATTGTGAGCAGAGATCGTTATCGAATTTGAAGCGCTCTCCCCGTTCAATCGATCGAGAGGCTTGAAGGTATTCTTTGCTCAACCGAGAACCGCGCGAGCGAGAGCTGCAGGCTCCAAGGATTCCCATGCATGTATCAGCATTTCTGGTCCACCGCTAGAAGGGTGATACACATGTATAATATTGACGAATGTTTGCTACAAAGAAAGACATGCAGGCAGGCAGATCTCGTTAGAAAGCTTCACAGGTAGACGAGCAAAAGGTTGCAGATAACGTACTGGCGAGCGCTGATGAGAGGAAAACTAGCAGGAGCCTCTCAGGGAAGAAGTGTGCGCTTCTTCACGACGATCATGCAGATCATGTTCATTCTCCTTTTGAGCCCAAAAACAAAACGGAATGGCAGACGTTCAGATCAATCTCCAAGCAAGTATTTTTCAGTCTATCGAGAAGCAAAGTAGTTTCGATGCAGAACCTTGGGCAGTCCTTGTGCAGAACTTCCGAAAACAACATGCAAGCATGCATGCAAGCAAGCAAGCAAGCAAGCAAAAAAGAAAGAAAGAAAGCAGCGAAGTGAGTCCAGGGGGGTGCTCTTGAGGAACTTACAAAAGCAAATGAGGCTGCTGAAGTAGTTTGAAATGCGCGCGCTACAACAATTGAGGGAGCTTTCTGCCCTTCAGGCACGCACACAAGCAAGGAGGGCCCAGGGTCACTGTAGATTGCAGCAGGGACTAGGATTTGAAAAAGCTCTTGAATGTCTGTCTGAGTGAGTGAGACAAAAGCAACTGGAGCTGCTGCTGCTGCTGCGGCTGATGATCGGGATCCTTGTTTGAAAGTTGTAACAGAATCTGAAAGTGAACAAGAAGAAGAAGAAGAGGAAGAAGAAGACGGAGATGATGTCCAGTGTTTTTTTTTTTTTTTGGGGGGCAATTTTGTGGAATAGCCAAAATGGCAATGATCCACTGGAAGATTTATTCAAATTTGACTACAAGCTAAATATGAAAGTGTAAATTTGAAAACACCCTTTTATATTTTTGGCTACCTACTTGAACCATATATATAAATAAATCTGTCGGTTTTTCTTAAATTTTGATCGA
>Ga0209611_10013884_pt1 | contig 10928 bp, 4 predicted proteins | sample S1TSphgellanicum_3_FD_187693 | JGI IMG/M metagenome (GOLD analysis project Ga0209611, IMG submission 187693) | Host-associated microbial communities from peat moss isolated from Minnesota, USA - S1T2_Fc - Sphagnum magellanicum MG (SPAdes) (version 2) | ecosystem: Host-associated > Plants > Peat...
GTCTTAGGGAACACATTTTTTGGGGGGTGGGGGGGAGTGCAAAGGGAAGCATGACAAACCATGCTTTTAGTTTGGAGAGGGATGCGTATTTAGGGTTCTATGTTGGGGGAATGCCTCATGTTCCAAAAATATAAATATGAATAACTAACTAACTAAATGTGGACGGCAGCTTGTTCCTAATTAATAGAAGCATGAATTTACACCCATGTTTCATGCACCTACCATTTGCCTAGGCCAAAACTGGCAAATAACACAGGTAAGCGAAGAGATATGATATGATATTGAAGTTTTATGGTTTTGTGAATTTCTTGGTGTCATCAATGCATAAGTAAAGTCTGAACTTTGTGTTCTAGAATTAATGGAAATGATTTCATGGAAAATTTAGACGAGTATGAAGTTTTGCTTTGATATTGTAAAAATCAAGGAACAACTTAAAATATATCAATATTTTGAGTATAAAAGATCAAACAATTGTTTTTCGTAATGCAAAGAACGCAAAGCCCAAGTATTTATAAAAAGTTGGTGTGGTCCAATGGTTGAACCCTTTTCATTTAAGTGTGATACTCAATGTTTGAATTTTTTTGATAGGTTATTACAACATTTGAACGTTCATTTGAAGCAATGTGTTGATTTGAACATTAAGTATTGTTTAATGTCGCATTGGAATAGGGTCAACTTAAGTCAAAGCCCAAGTTGAACTACTTCAGGGAAAGTTAAAGGCAACTCAAGTTCACATTATTCAATTGCCTTAAACCTTGTTTCAATCTTGGGGAGGGAAACATTTAATGTTATTTTTGTGATTTACATGCGTCAAATTTTTTCGAAGTATTAAGTTTTGAATTTATATTTTCCCTATCCTATTATTATCTAATTTTTTAATATGCACATATTTTACCCACCTTATATTTGTTTATTAGTTTTTTCTAGCATCCAATTTCAATACCCAATATTAATTTAAATTTTTAGTTTAAAAAAATTTGGAGCTAAAAAAAATTTAAAGCTAAAAGCCAAAATGAAACCGTGGAATGTAATTGAAATGAAAAAAATTGCAATATACAAAATTTATTAGTCACAAATTAATCAAAACATTATTTCACAATAATTAAATTTACTAACAACTTGAATCAATACCTCAAATCTTTAATGTAGATGCTATTTTTTATTTTTAAATTATAATATTAAATATTTACACATACCTTATATCAATTATTATTTTATTTTCAAAATATACTTAACCTTATTTTTGAATTAATTAACTTATAATTTTTACCCAACAACCAATATATTGCACCTTATATTTTTACCCATGTATTTTCTATTTTTTTAAAAGTAATGTCCTTTTCAGGCTTCAATTGAAAATAAAATGTAATCATCAAAATTTTATGGTGACAATACTGTTCTAGGCCTCAATTGAAATTTCTTTTCAACAACAATTGAAATTTTTTGATCTTTAAATCAATGGTGGAGATTGAATCATTATTAAAGTTTTTCAAACAACGACCAAAACTTTTTTAGCAAAGATTGAAAATTTTCAATCGCCGAATTTGGCAAAACTAATGACAACCAAAGTTTTTTTGATCACCTAATTTAACCATTGAAAATGAACCAAATTTTTTCGGTAGAGACCAAAATATTTTTTAGCAATGACAAATATTTCAATCACTAGATCAATGGGGAGATCAAACCATTGTTGATCAAACAACTAAAAAATTTCAAATAATGACCAAAAAACTTTATGGGCAATGACCTTAATTTTTTCCTCTAATTTGGCAACCAAAAAGTTTTGGTACCCAATTCAATGATGAAATGATTAAATGAACCAAAAAAATTGTTCACCGAAATTGATCAAATTGAAAATTTTAAATTGTTAAAAAAAAGGTTGATGTTCAACCTAATGAACAAAATTGACAGGTCTAAATGAACATTGACATGACAACCAACACAAAATGAACATTTCACATCATTTTTGACAATGCTATTTTTTACCATCTTCATCTTCATCTTGGATGACTTTCATCCAACAAAGAAGGTTAATCATTCCAAAAAAATGGTTGTGTTCCTTATGAAATTTATTTTTTTCAAGCAAGGGACTTGTGTTCTTGAAAGAAATACAACCATGTTCTCAAAAGTGCCAACCATTAATTAAAAAAAAACCCCCAAAAAAGGAAAAAAGGTACAAGATGGAACGACCCAAGTTCTGGCAAAAAGAAAAAACGACCAATGTTGATAGACCACAAGGGGAACATGAACAAATCAAGTATTGAAACCTCCCAATTGCAAAGAACATATTAAATAAGGAGAGGAGAGGAACATCCAAAATGTTGTAACCCTAACATTGGGTTTGCGATTAAGTGTGGAATGCAAAGGCCCATGAGGCCAAGAGAGTGTGTTTAGGTGTGAAACACAATCTCACAAATGAGGAAGAGTGCAAGGGATGGAACCCAATGTTTCTCAAGTGCACTCCCATTTTGGGAGTTGCATTTGTGTGGGAGTCATGAATGTTTAGAACCTTGGTTGGAAAGGCAAACAAGCACCAAATTGGGCCCCTAGGACACCATTAGAAAGGCTTGAAGTGTAGATGTTTAAAGTGCCTTCGCATTGTTCATTTAGACCTAATTTGCATGAGTTATGATAAAAAAAAGGGTGGGAGTCAAATTGGGAATTTAATTATCGACCACAAACCCTTTGAAAGTAGGGGTCAAATGAGCTTTGATTGGGGTGTGTTATACACCGTTAGAAAGATTGTTATGAAGGATATAAAATATTGCCCTTGCATTCTCAAAACAGATTTGATTTGAGAAAAATATGAGCATCCAAAGTTTTGAAACAACAAGAGTCCCAATTTTGGGACTTTCACTTGGGAGACTCGAAAAAAAGTGACATTTGGATGTAGTCCCCGTGGAAAGGCACATAGTATATTATAGGGAGGGAAGTGGTGCTTCCTCCCAAAGGTTGTGTGCCATGTAAAGCTTGTGTTAGAGGTTGTCCCTATTAAGTTCGCCCCACCATTTTCATTCAACTTGCATTAACCACCTTTTTTTCTTGGTTGTGCAGGTTGATCTCATTTTGAACTCTTACTTATGAGTTCATCATAGTCCCATCTTGGGGCTCTAGCATGCCCTCTTACCCCCAAAGTGTTGTGAATTAAGGAATGTGCCCCAATTTTCTCCTTTTTTTGTTGTTTTGTTTTGGGACCCACATTTGGATCCCTTAAGGGGTTTGGGGGCGTGTCATGAAAAAAAATTTAGCCTAAAAAAACCTTCACCTATTGTAACAACACGCCTCGATTCCACTCTTTATAATGTCAAGTCAACATTGGCTTCTACATGTAAAATGAATGCAAAATCGAAAGAGGAAAGCTTCAAAAGCCTTTCACACTCATGCAATGTTGGCACATTGATGAAGAAAACCATTGGCTTGTTGATGTAAACACTCAAAGACCTTTATGGCTCGAGGGAGAAATTGATCCATTGGTATTGATCATAATAAAGGCCATTCTTAGCCTAAGCTGCAACTATGATGACAACCCCATGAGATAAAACTACTCGTAAAACCAAATTTGCTCAAAGTGGGGTTAACAATGACAATGTCAAAAAAGCCAAAATCTTTTTTTATGTTTGGCGATTAGTTTTTTCAAATCATTTTCAAAAAAATGACGTCCATATTTGGTCATCAAACCACCTTGGTCATGGGTGTGTGGTGTGAAAACTAAAAGAAGAATATTGAAAATCAAGGCTCCTTATGTTTGGTGGTAGGTTTTCTTCATTCACTATCAAAAAATTGTGTCTACATATTCCCCCACACTTTGGTAATGGATGTGGGGTTTGAAAACTTTTTAAAAGCAATGAACATCAAGGGCCCTTTGCCTATGTGTGTTGGCAAGTCTTGTTTGTCCCTTATTTTTAATTGAGTGGGGGGGGGTTGGGGGAAGAAACAAATGGAACATTTCCATCAATGTTTTTTTTTAATTTTTTTGTTCGTACCCAAATTGGTGATAATTGATAAGAATATGTAGGAAAAATTGGTAACCACCCTGAGGAAGATTTAAGCAAATCCAACTATAAGCCATAATTAAATATTAAAAAATTATCATCTTTTAGTATTTTGGTTACACATTGGAAATCAATTATATGAATCTAGAATTGCTTTTTTTTTGGTTTCACCTTTAATGACTGAAAAAACTCCAAAATCAATTATTCTTCAAAATTATAAATAAACATTTTCCTTTTGGCAAATTTTTTCCAATTGAAAAAATGATGACCTCTATTAGGTATAATGAAAGTAATACAAAGATAACAACATGCCAAAGAACCTACATTTCCTCACTAACAAAGAATTGGGATTGATTATAATTTTATTTCAAGAATTGGTTCAAGCTACTTTTGGCAATGGGAAGGACAATGAATGCTCCATGGAGAAGTCATGATGAATGTCCAAGTGCTTTGGAAGCATCATCATGGGGTCATGTGAGATGAAGTTCCAACAGATAAAAAGAACATGCCACCCAATTAGATCACACATGTGCCGACAACACATGTACACATTTAATTAATAGGTATGCCCCTATTTTGGTACGTTCAAAGTGGACATACCAGCAATTAAACGATGCCATGGATGTTGTGGAGAAAGGGGTGACCTCTCTTAGAAAGGATAGTAGGCTATGGAACATCGCTTTAACATCACTTTCAAACCATCTAAATGGGAGAATAAGGAAATGGGATTGATAAGTGTGCTAATAGTGGCAAAAGACCAAACAATTGTAGAATTGGTTTGGCCATGCAAAAAGTGGGTCTTAGCATCACATTAATGTAACTAGAAATGAAAGTGGTTAAACTCGCACAAATTAACCCTATGCTTTTTTGAGAAGGAATACCCAGAAATAATCAATGGTGGTTTTGGTTCAAAAGACAACATTTAGAGCTGAGCATTCAAATGGTCAAAGGTTTTGAAGTTTGTAGAACACAAAAGCTAATTGATTAGCACATCTTATGCATCATTGTACAACAAATTACAAGGCTTATGAATGAAGACACAGTCAAAGGAGCCAAGGGCGCCAAAGTAAAAGTCATTATTCAAAAACTACACGACACATGTCATTTTTGTGTTGGTTTATAATTTTATAATTTGTATTTTGGGTAACACTTTAACATTGCATTTTAGATATAAATACATTTATTACAAATTGATTTTATATCATGTATATTGTGCATTCATGCTTTCTATCACATAAACATGAATAACTTGGGTGCAAATGGGATAACACAAGCCACACCCACTTGCTTTTTGGCTGCTTTTGTGACTGCTTTTGAAGAATTTTCTTAGAATATTCTTGAAAAAGTCTTCGAAAAATCTTTAAAATTTAAAAAAAATTCTTCATACTATTTTATTAAAGTTCATGTTAAAATTTTGGTGAAATATGTCATTTTCAAAAAAATTGAAATCCATTTGCAAATCCTTTTATTGTTTAAAAACAAACGTTATAATGTTTAATGATTACTTTTTTTTTTTTTAATTCATTTGATTAGTTTCAAATTAGTTCACATGTTCCCATGGTATATTAAAAATACAACTATATAAACAAATCTTACAATTTCAACATCAAATTAAATTATGACTTTAAAACATGAAAAAACCAAACAAATGTTACACTTGCTATGATACGTGTTATTGCGATTACACCCATTTTTGTTAAAAGCGCATTTTCAAAATCCATAATATTTAGGGTCAAAAGCATTTTTGAGCCAAATGTGTTCAAATCGAATAATAATTTAAAAAATCATCAATTCAAGCCCTTTTCATCATTAATGTTAAAATCTTCACCAATTTTAAAAAGGAATTGTGCAATTAATGAAAAATATTTCAAAAACAATTATGACAATCCAAACACCTCACTTTTGTAATAGTGTCACACGATGTGTATAATAACATCTTGAAATCGAAGGAATGGTTCAGTATCAATTGTGCAATAAATGTAGGAAGGCTATGTTTTTAAGGGTGAACATATTTGAAAGGTCTACATCAAAATGTGCAAGTTAAGTACTTGCATGACAATCCAAAAGAAGGCATGGATGGCCTATTTCTAATTCAAAATCAATTCCCTACATGCCGTAATGCCTTATGTTCGTCTATTCTCATATTAAATGATTAGGGTTTGAATTAAGGTTAATAATTAAAATTTGAATACATATATTTTAGATATAATTGGTTTATGATCCATTTATAAATATTTTATGTGCATAAATTATATGGACTCATACATTTAAATTACAAATTATTAATAAAATTATGATATATTGGAAACAAAATTGTATAATATAAATTCCTAAATCAAATGAAGGTTTAAAATATGAAAGATATATTTTATTTATTCTTATATTACTCACAAAGGTTTTCCATTTACGAATCATGTGTTTGAGTGTCTTTTTCCAAATAATGGTCATTCAAATGTTATTCAATAACAAAATTCAAATATTTTTCTTTCAAATGAATTTATAGTTCCTTTAAAAATATATATAATTGTGTACATTATTGAAGGATATGAAGATATGAATGATCAAAATTGAAGCTTTTTTTAATGTTTAAATTAAGTATGGTGTAAATAGACTAAACATTACAATTATTTTCACAACAAGTGGGGTGACTTGGTGGTTAAGGAATTAAACTCTATCCTTGGGGTCCAAGGATCAAAGTTCACAAATAACATTCATTGTGATCAATAGTGGTTTTTTACATACCTATTACCTGAACTACCTAGGTTAAGCCTTTATTTAAGTAACCACAAAAACTAGGTCTTTAATTTAGCTTAGGTGGTGACATGTGTCAACAATTGATAAGATGGAAAATAATGAAATTAAAATTTTAAAAAAAATGGCCTTATTATTTATGGGTGCAAAGTTTTTGAAATGTACCAAAATTTTGTCACAACATCACCTTTTTCTATCTTTTTTACCTATTCTTTTTTTACCATTTAAAGATAGATTTATGGATGATTATGATGGAATCTAAAATTGTAATAGTCTAAAACATAATCTTTTTGAAAATTTTGACAACTTTTGATTCATATTTTTTTTATGAGGAACAAAATATAGGGGAAAAAAAAATTGCAATAAGGACTAAACCCTTTTCATTTTATGTGGTACACCTTAAAGGATTTTCACCCTTATATTATATGTTTAAAAATTATTATAATAAATATTGTAGTTTAAAATTTTAATGTTGCCTAAGTTTTTTGGGCCCAATTTGTAATAATAATAAAAAATTACATAATGACTAAACTATGACTAATGACTTTACATATGTTCTTTATGACTAATGGATGAAATGTGGCATGTCATTGTGCCACATCATGTCCTAAATGATTATTGTCCTAAACAACTTGTCCATAATGATTTAAGGTTATTAATCATTTTTGTCCTTTATGATTGGAATAATAGTCATAAACTTAATCATACATTTGATAATTTCTTCTAGTGAAATACTAGTCCCAAGAAGTATTTCCCAAACCAACCATCACCTACTAATTATAAATGGGCATGGCTCCCATGTGACATTAGAGGCAACACCGCAAGCACAAGACTTTGGATTAAACATGATGATTGTCCCCTTTCACACCTATTAACATGTTTTTCAACCTTTAAATGTATCTTGTTTTAAATCATTCAAGATTGCATTTAAGAAAAAAATTGAGGCCATGGCTAAAAAAATTACCTTGAACTTGACAAAGTGATGATGGTTAGTTAGGTGGAATCATGCACTATGTATTGTAACAAGATTTGTCAAAAAAAACCATTGTGGCAAGGTTCAAGATCACAAGGATATGGCCATTAAATAACAAGGTCATTGATGAGAAAACAAGCCCAAGCAAGGTTTTCACAAATTTTAGGAAAATAGGGGATGACTTGATGCTTACTTTAAGGAAGATGATGAACACAATCATGATGAAAAATAAAGTGGGATCATGATTCACAATGGGTTGTTGGGTGATGTAATAATAATTGAAAATGAAAAGATTAAAGGTGAGGATCCACCTTCACCACCATAACATTGTATCACAAACTTACTAGGCTTCATAGGTTCATACAAATTTTATGCGAAATTCGATTTTCATAGGTTCATACAAAAATTGCACGAATTTCTTGTTACGGTTAATATGAATGATATTTGTACATATTTAATATCTTAAATATTCAAACGGATGAAACATTATTTTTGAATGACATACATGAATGTTCATGTTTAACACACAAATATTATTTAGTTTTATCCAAAATTACATCACAATAATTGCACAAATTTAGTTAAAATGTAAATTGTACGTATTTCACATCAAAACATCACATTTAGAAAAGACATATCATTTATGTATAAGTAATATGTATATTTTTCAAATCATTTTTACACTTTGAAGCCCACGAATGTTGCACATACATATTGTTTTATGATTTTTGCACACATTCTTTTGAAATTTTGTGAAATTGTAAGTTTGTCATGCAGTACTACCTAGAAATGCCATTAAGCCCCATTGTTGCAAACACCTACACACTCCACAACCCTTAATGGTGAATTTAAATTCCTTAAATTTTAAAATAGACAATTAGCCAAAAATATGCTTGAAAGAAGAGGCACTAACATTTGGAAAGCTAATATGTCTATTATAATTACTAATAAAAAGAAACCTCTAGTTGATTATAGCCAATCACACTTGGTTACTTCAAGTATGTATTTAAATATCATGTAACAAAAGGCATTGGAAAAAGAGGTTGCAAACAAAATTAAGGAACAACAAAAAAAGGAGGAGGACACACTAAAAGAAAAATTGTCTTTTGTAACTTGATTTATGACTAGATTGCTACTCATGGAAGACATCCATGACTACATGACTATGTAGTCGAATAGGACATGTCATTTAGGACACCTAATCATTAATGTGGTTTAGTTGAAAGACATTATACGACTTAGGCTTTTACGATTATAAAGTCATGGAGGTCATCAATGCTTGATGAAATCCATAAATTATGGATGTTGGAAATAATTCATTAAATATGAAATAAATTTGTTTTTCACCAATGCCATGTAAACATGTGGCATGTAGACACGAGTGTAGTCACAATAACACATACCATAACAAGTGTAATGGTTGCTTGATTTTTTTCATGTTTTGAAGTCATAATTTAATTTGATGTTGAAATTGTAAGATTTGTTTATAGGGTGCAAATTTTTTAAGGTGTACCAAAATCTTATCACATCACCTTTTTTTGTTTTTTTTCCTAGTCCACTTTACCATGTAAAGATACATTTATTGATGATTATGATGGAATCTAAAATTGTAATAGTATAAAATATAGTCCTTTTGAAAAATTTGAAAACTTTTAATGATTTAATTTTTGTGGGGATCAAAATATAGGGTAAAAAAATATTATAATAAGGACTAAGCCCTTTTCGTCATGTGTGGTACACTTTAAAGGATTTTCACCTTATATAGTTGTATTTTTAATATATCATGGAAACATGTGAATTAATTTGAAATTAATCCAATGAGTAAAAAATAAACAAAAATATTCAATAAACATTGTAACGTTTGCTTTTAAATAGTAAAAATACTTGTGAATGGATTTGAAATTTTTTTAAATGACATTTTTTGTTAAATTTTTAACATAAACCTTAATAAAATATTATGAAAAAAAAAATTTTAAAGATTGTTTTATGACTTTTTCAAGAATATTTTTAAAATATTTCTCCAAAAGCAGTCACAAAAGTAGTCAAAAAGCAAATGAGTGTGGCTTGTGTTATCCCGTTTGCACCCACACATGGTATAAAGTTAAAAACTCAACCTCTATGTTAGGAATGTAGGCCTTAAACTACCTAAGAATGTAAGCTAACTTAATTAGCAAGTTAAGTTAGTTAAGGTAGCTCACTAAGTTGTAAATGTGAAGACTTGAACCCTTCACCTCCACATTGAGGAAAGAAGTTCTTAATCCCTACTTAACCATTGCACCACATGATTTTTACATGACAAAAATTATCACCATATTGTTATAAATAAATTTTTATAACTTATTTTATAAGTTAGGTACCTAAGTAATTACCTAACAACTTAGAACCTACCTAGTAACCTAGTAGGTATCTAGGTAGTAGGTAGGTAAGTAGGTGCCTAGTAGTAGGTACATTTATGTATTACCTATTTAGTAGGTAGGTAGGTACCTAATAATATAGTATGTAATAAGTAATTAGGTAAGTATGTATCTATATCTCTTAGGTAGGTAGGTACATATGTATTACATAGTAAATAGGTAGATAATAGGCAATATTAACCTATAGGTACTAGTTATTTAATAGGTAGCTAATACCTAGTTAAACTATTAACATAAGTAGGTTATTAATGTATGTAGGCTAGTCATGTAGTTGTAATGTAGTCACAAAATAGTCCTAATTTAATCATGTAGTCATAAATTTAAGTGAAAGTATATGACTAAAAACATATGACTACATGATTAGATTAAGACATTAGTCATAAATGTCCAAGTCATGAAAGACATGTTTTGGCATTGTGAGAGGTGGCGTCGGCAGGTGCAAGAAAGCTTAACTATAACTAAATGTGTGCATTAGTAGCAAAAGCTGTTCAAATGTATGTGCAGAGACTCAGACATTTGTTGCAACAGGGGTGATATCATCCACAGTGGATTTCATGGCACAGAAGGTGACAGTGGTCGGCAATGTGACACGTGAGGAAGTGTTTAAGCGAGTATCCAGAACAGGAAAGCAAACCGCATTCTGGCCTGAGTAGCCCAAAGAAGAGAAAGAGGAGAAGAAGGAGGAGGAGAAGGAGGAAGAAACAAAGGAAAAGAGTAAAGAAGAGCCAGAAAAGGAGGTATGAAGGAAACCAACTTTGAGGAATGTTTTTTGTTGCAGAACTCAGACCATCCAACCAT
>Ga0209611_10013885_pt1 | contig 10928 bp, 6 predicted proteins | sample S1TSphgellanicum_3_FD_187693 | JGI IMG/M metagenome (GOLD analysis project Ga0209611, IMG submission 187693) | Host-associated microbial communities from peat moss isolated from Minnesota, USA - S1T2_Fc - Sphagnum magellanicum MG (SPAdes) (version 2) | ecosystem: Host-associated > Plants > Peat...
TACATTTACATTATAATAATGCACCCCAAAAGGTTTTTCCCAATTTAGAAGTTGAAAAATGGGTTCTTCCAAAATCACATGATAAACAACAAAAATGCAAATGAACCTTTGATAACAATCCACCATTTTTAATAATGTATGAACAACCATTTATTTGAATGTTTTGTATTGCAATTTTAACATTGGGCTCATGACCAAGGCAAAGGGAGTAGGGTAGAAAAGTGTTTCAAGATTCAAACACATTCAAAAAGTGAATCCTAACACTCTTAAATGGATATATTTTACTTTAGGAGTTGGAGTCCCACAATGTCCCAAACTTTTTGAACAAAGGTTTAAGGAACCAACTTTGTTCAAATTGGGTTTTTTTTATACCATTAAAATGACATTTTCAATAGTATATATTTAAAGTGGGGTCACATTCCCCATTTGAAAACTAGAAACACAAGTTTATTGCAAAATGAACTGTTGGGAGTCCCCCAAAAAATGGGGACCGAGGGGGGAGAGAGGTTTAGGGCTAGTTTTATTCTCTTAGTTCCATTGAAACAAAATCCCATTCTATTCTACAATTATCTCAAGTTTGGTTGCTAAGTATGGATGTGATAGTCAAATGAAAGTCCTTTAGGGCAACTAAAAAATATTGTCCTCAACAATTTTTTACATTTTGGGGGGGTGGAAAATACCATAGATTACAATTTCAAAATGATGATAACATTGCCTTGAATGGAATATGTTCTTACGCAATAAGGAAATTATAATTCCAAAAGGTGGAATAAATACAATTAATTTTGCATGATATTTCATATGTATTGCTCGTGCAAAAACCTTTTGTCCAAAACAACATGCCCTCTTTCCACCACATGAAAATATTATGTTACATACACCACTTTGTGCCAAAAAAATATGCCATGGATAAATAACAATTAAATGCATCTTTGATATGTGTATTGGCCTCAATAGAAACATCTACACTCAATTAAGATATTTGGAACTTGATTGAAATGAAAAATATTGTCCACCTTATGAAATACCCTTTTCTTTCACATGTGACATTGTGTTACCCATTTACATGTTCACTATAATTTCTATTAATTCTTCATCAAAATTTGAAAATTGTTAAGGGATATATAAGGGAAAGGGCATAAAATCAAAAGTTAAATGTATTTTCTCATTTTTTGAAGTATTTTGGTATCCATTCAATATGTAAAATATGATAATTTTTGTTCGAACCTAAAATATTCTCACCCAATCTTCACTTCTTTCAATTTCTTATGTCTTTGTACATTTTTTACCCAATATTCTTGAATCATTATACATCCTCCAATCATGTCAACATTCATGAGAACCGCTACAAGGCAAAAGGCCAAAGAACATCTTTAAAAGAAAAGGAAGTACATAGAGGTTTCTATCACTATGGGAAGATGTGACATAGGTCCAAACACCATATTTGTTGTGGAATAGTTTTTGGCAGCCTTATGTAACTTGATTATTTGCTTTGGAAAGGGGTAGAGCACTTAAAATCATCTATGCTTGCAAATGGTCTCTATAAATTGCATTTTTTGAGCGTCTTTCTTCTCTTAATCATGTAATTAAATGTTGTTTAGGTTGAGGTGACCTTGCAAAGGCTCTTGTTGGGCATGTGGTACATTGCAAGCTTCTTAGAGGGTAAGGTTTACACATTTTTGTTGCAATGTTTGGATATTGCCTCAAGGATTTAGCAGGTGATTGTTTAAAAGTTGTGCAAGTCAATGTTTTAGATCTTCTTTTTAAAAGTCAAAATTCATGATCATATAACCAAATTTGGTGCAATTTCTATTGAAAATCAAATACCATTGTCAAGGCAAAATGTCATTGATAAAACTTTTTCCAACTCTAAAAATTGCATGTCAAATCACTTAAAATCCCCCCTACCATTTGTGTTTTTGAACATGTTTTAGTCAAGCTAGTTCTATCATTTACCTCTTGAGTTATTTCCTCAAGATAAAGTGATATGCATTTAAGTTTAGCTTGTTTCAGTTGGGAATGCATGATCATACCAAATGTTGTGACAATGGCTAACATTTGTAAAATCTAATTTGAGGGTACAACAAAGAGAGTTTAGATCAAGGAATTATAAAGCAATGGAAGTGGACAACAATCTTGAAAAGCTTCATAGGGGACAAAACAATGATCATGGGCAAGCCAACCATAGTGCAAAAGAAAATGACTTATAGTAGGAATTTGACATGTAGGTCTTTGGGGAATACATGCCATTATAATGTACAAAAGAAAATGAATTGGAGGAGGAATTTGGCATGCAAATCCTTCGGGAATACATGCTATTAAAGTGTGTAAAAAGTGCATAGGATGAAGTTTATTAAAAACTCAGGCTTTTTGATATTAGGTTCAACATGTATAATAATTTTGTAAGTTAGTTTTGTGTTTCAAGCAATAAGGATTTGCCACTAAGGAATAGTCCAATTTTAGAAACTATTTTTTTAGGGGGAGGAATTGGTGAAACATTTTTGGATGATGCACTAATCAAAGTGACTAGTAAAAAAATCCCCCTTCTCTCCCCCCCCACCCCCTTGACCCTCACTACCCCTAACTAATTAATAAAAGAATCAATAGGTACTTATTCCACGAAATTATGGTATGGCTCCATGCTCTAATTGTTCATGTGATTGTATTATAAAGGGTTTTTAAATGCCCCATATCAAATAATTGGATATTTACATGGCTTTTTTTTCAAATTAAAAATTCATTGGTGATTACAATCATGTTATTTGTTTATTATGTTTAGAAAAACTTATAATAACTTCAACCCACATTGAATATTTAAGATACAATCCAAACATCAATGTTTGTTAACAAAAATGGCACCATATTGAAATTCAAAACCAAGTGCATAGGTCAGATGTCAAAATGAAATTATGTTATTGGTATATTATGCATAACGACACATCAAACTTCAAGCCCACAACATTTGTAAGTCTTGTATATAATCATGAGTAAAACAAATACCAAATAAAAAGAAATCTTTTGACATCATTTAACATCCAATTACACTAAATATGAACAATGAATTAAATGTGGCATTAGTCTTGATGCTCTTGCAAAACACATGCCAAATTGAAAAGTAGTTCCTCAAAACATTTGATCACCAATGGATTATGATAGACATTTCAATTATTAACGATATTCCACCTTTTTTAAATAAATAAAAAGAATGCAATGTTTAAGAAATAGTTCTTTAAGCCTCAAGTTTTTTGCTCAATTTTTTTTCCAAACATCCATCTTCTTCCCCAAATGATTTCCCTTGGTGAAAAGATTTAAAATAATCATACAAGGGATGCAGTCCTTATCCAATGTACCTTTGTTGAATGTAATAAATTCATGCACCCCTCTAATTTTGAAAACCTATTGCATGCGTTTTAAACATTAGAATTTAATGATCTTAATGTATTTATAGTTTTGAATTATCATCTCAATGATTTGTGTGTAATTCCAAGATGTTTCATTAGTCATTTAATGAACAGTAAATAGTGGACAATTCAATGTTGATCGACTATTACAACTTTGAAAATCCTTTATCCTATGTAAAACAAAACCATCAATTCTATACAAAACATTTATGGTCATATATTGACAATTATGAGGGCTTGATATTGAAAAGAACTTGAATATATGTTTTAATTTGAAAAACTTCCTCAATAACAATGTTTTTTGTTGTGCAAAAAAAAGATGAGGTTTCATTTTCATGAATATTGGACATGTGTTATGTGGGATTACTTATATGTGAGGTGAATCTAAATTGATGTATTTAGAATGTTGTTGAAAAAAGTTATATTTTATAAACTTAATGTATAATATATCATTGCGGATTTCAAGCGCATTTGCTTTTAAAAAACTTGAGATGTTTACTTTTGTTGAAATGTACATTTTTGATTTATCTAAAGAACAATAATCTTATAAACTTATTTAATTACTTTTTTTTAAAAATTTATGAAAAGTACACATTTGGATTAAACTTTTGAAGTTGGTTCTATCATTTTCCTATGAGCCCCAACCAAACGTGGAAATCACTTTTGAAACACAATAAAACCTAGTCCTTCCAAAACATCTAGTCCTTGTACTAATTGGTTCATTTTAGATGCCACCCAAGAGGAACTCGAAGATGGTTGTTTGGATGTTTTTCTTATGCAACTTGCATATGAAAAAAAAAAATTGAGCCATATTCCCCAATGAAAAGGCGAATTGGGGTTGTATTTTCCCCAATTAGCTTGGCTATGCTTTTCATCCTTATGCAATTTGGCTCCACTTCCATGACCAAGTTACTCATGGGAGAAAAATAAGTTGGGCAAAGTTCCCCAAGGAGAAAGGGATTTGGGGGCTTGGCTACATTTTCCCAAGGACAACATTTGGTGTATTAATCCTAGAAGGTTGCATTAACACCTCACCTTAGTTTTCACTTTAATTGATTTTCATCTGTTGTGCAACCTCATTTCCTCAACTTCTCTTTAATTGTGTAATTTTCCAAAATTTCTAAAATGTTTTTTATAAATGTTCAAAAAATCAATAATTATATGAATTGACATCCAATTGTTAAGTAAATTAAGAAAAATAAATGACATACTATTTTGTGAGGCAAGAATGTTTTTTTCCCAAACATTTATCACAAAATTATTGGGTTAAATTTTTTGATACATTGCGTTATGAAAAACTTTAATAAAGCCTCGGTTGTGTTCCTTAGCTCCATGTACCAAATCAAAAGGGTCGTGTGGGAGCTTCAAAATAAGATTAGAACAAGCTCTTCAAGTCAAGCTCATGTTCACATGTCAAATTACACAAACCAAAAAGAAAAGGTAATTAGTGCATATAAAGTTATAATGGTGTGCCAAGAAGCCATGCGCTAATTCAAACTCACAACATCCATCATGGTCCAAAATTTAATCACCATTCTCCTCCATGTAATACATTTTGTAGTTCCTTGCATGGGTTACAACAAAACAAACGTTTTTCTCAAGACTGCCAAGTGGAAGTCCCAAAATTATAGGTTATGAATCCTACAATTTTGGGAGCTAATAATATTTTTGTTTTGCATCCAAATTGAAATATCTCAAAAGTAAACTTGTAACCCTTGAAAATCATTTTCGAACCGTGTACCAAGCTTTTCAATCAAATGTGAAATTATCCATTCAAATTGTCCTTTAAATGGTTGGGATTCAATTTGGTAATTTGATTTCCAACCATATACATAACCATAATAACTTATGTTATGTACCTTTATTTTGGAAATGTATGTAACACCAATGTATTGTGGTACTTTTCAAGACCTTTTCAACAATCAAAAGATGGTTCAATTTGGACAATGTTTGAATCCCCAAATGTTGATTCAAAGATTCAAGGCACCCTAGGACTTCCAAAGTTTCCAAAACAAAAGTTGAACTTGGAAAGTCATGGAGTGCCTCCCTTCGATTCCCACATACGAGTGTGTTTTCATTCTCTTGTGTTCATTCTACATTTCGATCCCTTGTTTGTTTTGATTCCATTTGGAATCATTTAATTTCGTTCCATCCTAGGAAATGTATTTTGTTGCCCATCCCAAGAGTTGGCTACACACCTAAGCTAAATTGATGAGGAATAAATAAAACCCCAAACTTTGCAACATAATTATTCCTTGGTTGGACAACACATTGTCCAATTAGGGAATGGTCAATAAACATTAATCGTGTTAATTAGGGAAAATCATTTGTGTGACCCTAATTTGGGTGCACAACCAATTCCTTGGATGGGTAATAATTTTTTTCTCATGAGATGAAAAAAAGTTGAAAGTTTCCAAGCCAAGCAAAGGATTGAAATAATACTCATAAATGCAAGAATGTGCCAAACAATTCCACATGAAAATTACAAATGCACTCCCATTTTGAGAGTGGGAAGTTGTAAGGTGTTTCATCACCTTGTTTAAATTGGGCCCTATTTAAATCATTAGAAAGATCTTTACAAATATTGCAATAAAATGAAATCATGTGCCCAAAACAAGTATTTGTAATATGTTATGGGTGAAGGATCAAGAATCAAATTGTCAAAATGACTTTTGACCTTTTGAATGATGATATGAGGAGTCAAATCAATTTGATTAAAGAACTTGATACAATGGAAAGAAGTTATGTTTGAGATATACAAGTTAAAACCTTATATCACTGAATTTGGATATCATTTGAAGGATTTTATAATGTTCCAAACATTAATACACATGATGTCCTAGTTTTGGGACTTCCACTTGGGGGTCCCAAGAAAGATGACCTTTGCCAAGGAACACATTAAAGGAATAAAACATTTTGTAGCACATTTTATAGAAAAAATTACCCTAATACCTTGTGACAAGCCTTTGGGGTGCATCAATAATTTGCAAGTAACATTACCCTTCCATGATGTTGGGTAATTTCCTCATGCAACACAAGTAGTGTTCTCCAATCATTCACCAAAAAGACATTAGGCCAAGTTGCCCAAGGAAGATCATTTTTTTCTTTCACAAATCAAAGCCATCCGCGAATAAAATGATTACATAAAAAAATTGAATGATGGATATTCCACTTATAGAAAAAAATCTCAACCACTTTGTTCCAATATTTTATTTAATAGGTTTCTTTTTCTTTTTAGTTTTGTCAAGTAAGTGTGTTGGTGATCATCCACACAAGGAATAAGTGAAATTTGGCTAGAGACAAGATAATTCAATAGATTTTTCTAAAAATTGTCTCTAATTCTAGTGATGAATAGGATTTCATTGTCTACATATGGTGACATGAAATTTTTTCCTTCAAAATGTGGCAACTTTTAAGTTTTTTCCCCCTAAAAAACCCTTTATACAATTTCCATCAGGTTTTTTTGGTTGCCACAATGCGAAAATTTGTTAAAAATAAAGCATTGCATTGCATTGAAAGTATACTTAAAAAGTAATTTTCATAACTTATATATAATAAAACAATTTGGGAAGTGTTTTTTTATTAGGCATCACAAATTGGCATGCATATTGTTGGGTTAGAAACTTAATTGCATTTAAATTGTTGCTATTGTTTATTGCTTGCCCATTCAACAACCCTAGATCAACGTGTCAAAAACATGTGATCTTGATTTTATTGTCTTATGCCTTAATTGCACAAGCAATTTGAAATGTATGGCAACCCACCCATTATGTCCAAATAAAAACCAAAGAATTAAAATACAATTCACTCAAGTATTTAGTTACACTTAGAAACCATTGTTCATAAGTTAGCAACTAAAACATTAAATCACCTAAACATATTGTAATCATGCTCAAACCCATGTGTCAATATTTTGCACATGTCTCAAAGGCTATTTTTACATAACAATTTCTATTATCATACATTGAAAATAGTAACCAAATTAGTATAACTTTTGAAAACTTAATGTGGAAATTCACTGGTGTAAAATGCCATGTGGAGTTTTTAAATCCTTGAGGTGGATACATTATGATTTAGTTTATTAAATGTTAATTTTTAAAAAAAGAAAAAAAAGGTCATAGTTAAACAACCCAATGATGTTACTTTAGACAAAAACTATGGGTGTATTTTCCCAAAAATAATTTTTTCATAAAAATGAATTTTTGAATGGAAACTTTTCCAAGTTGTTAATAAATGTTTAAAGTTTCCTGAATACATCATTTTTAAAAATAATATTTCTTGAATAAATATGAACTTTAAATAATGTATAAATTCCTTATAAATTTAGTGTTTTATAAAATATATATCGTAGTTTCAAATTATACAAATCTTTTACACAATGGCCTTTAAGGTCAAAAAATAATATTACCTGGTCAAATTGAATTGGATAGCTATCCATAAGCACATTGAAATGGGATGGTAAAGTAAGGCTACCCCCCCCCGGTCTTTATTGTGATATGCAAGTTTGGACCTCATGGAAAACAACCTCACCCGATTATAGGCCATTTTTTTGGGCTAAAATTAGAATGCAAGACTAGATGGACATGACTTTCCATAGGGGATAACAATTTTTCACAAATAAATAATAGTTAACAATGCCATTTTTACTTTTTACATTAAAAATATTTATTATATTATAAACTACAATTTTACTTAAACATCATGTACATTATATGCCATTTTTATGTGATAAAAAATTCTTGACATTTAAAAATTTCTAAGATAATCTTTTGAATTTTTTGAGTTTTAGAATTCCACATTTTAAAAAATTAAAAAGGTTTTTTGAATGTAGTTGATAGGTTCTTATAATCTTTTTTTTAAAGCCATCAATGTTATTATAATGTTGGTCATTTTGAAAGTGCTTTGCAAAATTATCTCCTTATGACACAATAGTTGTTGGCTTTCAAAAGTTTGAAATTAAGACCTAAACCTAAAATTGAATCAAATAAATTTTTAATTTGATTTTTTTGAAATTGATATGAATAAAATAATAAAATCTAAGTTGATCTTTGATTTTGAGTGGTTATTAATCAACATTTGACATGTTTTTTGGCTCCTTGGAATGTGTTTGGACATAAGTGTGTTTGAACATTATTTTTTTCTCTTCATGTTTTTACATCTATTTATAGGTTTGGATTTTGTGATAGAGGTGAATAGATAAACATCTTTGTTCGACTTATTTTTTGTAATGTTTGAAATTTCAAATTGATTTTTTAAAAATCTTCGCTAGACCAAGCTTCCATAAGAGATTGAGGTTTGTTGATATTACCAAAGAAAACACATGTGAGATTATGATAATTTTCAACCAAAACAAAAAAAAACTCCCATTCATTAGTGAACTCCCAAAGCCTTCATATTTACTTCATGAATTAAGACAATTTATTTTTGTTATTTTAAGAAAAAAAACTACAATCAAATTTTAAAAATTTGCTCCAAACTTGTGGTCTATAGAAAAATCAAGAATGTATTGGCTTTCATGGCTATTGAACCCAAATCTTTATTCTTTTCATGATATTGGATAGAAATACAATTGACCCTTTTAGGATCCACCTTTTACCTTGCTTGGCTTGCTTTCCATATCTAGAATTTTTTTTAATGCAACAAAAAGTGCTCAATTCGGTAGGTGTTTGGTGTAAGGGTGTTCAATGATAGGTGATGAGTGAACTAAAACAAATTAAAATTTAAAGCTTAAACTTTTTATTGTTGCATCTTTGCCTTTGGAATACAAAGAAATTTTGTAAAGCCCTAGTTGGCCACCCATCATGTTTCTTTTTTTTGACACAAAAGGAAAATCCATTGTAAAAAGAGAACCAATACACCACAAGGCCAGGGGGACACCCAACCTTGGCACCAATAACCACACACCTACCAAAGGAAACTACTATTAGTGTAAGGTGGTTGATAGCATCACCAAACTTTACACCTATCCCTAGCGCAAATGACATGGTGTGGACCCCACACCTTGTCAAAAGCCTCCAACAAGCTAGCCTCATTAGTTAGTTTGGTCTTAATCTTTTAGAGTGTATGTTGCCACTCCAATCTACCATAATCCAAAAAACCATCCCACATCACTTTCTTAAGTTTGTTATCGTGCCATATAGCACCATTGAAACTTAGATCATTCCTTTCAAGCCAAATTGACCATAGGGTAACACTTTTAACTAAGGACCAAAGAAGGTTGAATTTTCTAAATTTGCTAGGCAATTTCTTATTAAACATACATTGTTCAAGACTGAGGGGCCTCCAAGTCAAGCTAGAGTCTATGGGAGACTTGAAACTATACAAAAATGAGAAGGCTTGTTCCCATGGTGTCCTAGTTTGAAGACATTGCCAAAACCTATGCATGATGGTTTCTAGGGTTCCATGTTCACAAGAGGGACAATTTACTTGGATGTTGTGGTTTACTTTTGCCCTCCAAGCATTTACAACAAGGGTTTTGTGCCACAAAGACCAAAGGAAACTTGCCTCCTTTTTGTTCCTTCTCTTGGCCCAAACATTTCACCTTTTAGCTTGAAGTATGGTGAGAGGACTTGATTCCATTTTTCAAACACATTTCTTGAGAGAATTTCCCTCAGGTTGAGCAACTTTTGACCTTCCATAGCATTATAATTCATTAGCTCCCTCTGCCCCTTCCAATTCCATAAACCATGATCAAAACCTAGGTCCTCAATGGCACCAAAGAATAATCCAAACAAACTACCATTTGTTCTAGCTTTGATGCATACTCTAACCTTTTTCAAGGTATGAGAAAATAACAAACCTCTAACGATGGGCTAGAGTAACCCAGAATGCAATCCCATTTTGTAAACATGTACCCCATTAGGCACCTCCATCTCTTGTTGTAAATCACCATCTATTGTTGGTATAAACTCCTTAAATGTGCAAAAGACCCCAATTGGATCTTGTGACATATCCTCAAAAATGTCAAGCCATTCATCACACCTAGCCTCCATAGAGGGGTTTGTCATTTTTGTGACCTAGATCTTTGGGACACAATCTAACATCCGCTACCATATGCATTGTTCATTGGCTTCAACCTAAAACCTATTTTTAGCTTCTTTTCAAGAGTGGAATCCATTCAAGTTTGGGTACCACAATGTGCAAGTCTCCTACTTGTTGTAGCCTTATTGTGTGTATTTCTTGAGCACAAAGTATGAAGGTACCATACTTTGAACCCCTAAAATTGGAATCCCACCATAACTTAACCATACTTTAAAACTTTAACAAGAAACATGTCCCTTGACCATAACCCAATTAATATATGGGCTCCAATTCTTGTGTCGGGAAAGCTTACATTTAGTTTATTTAATCATAAGCAAGGATTTGAGGTTTGAGCCCTTTAGTTCCAAGGTAATAAAAACCCACTTACATAACAAAGTTGAGAGAGTGTCTTCTAGGTCAGTTAGGCCCAACCTTCTAATGTTTTTATGTGCACAACAATCCCCCTAATTGACCTTCACTTTTGCATGATGATCATTTCCACCCCAT
>Ga0209611_10013891_pt1 | contig 10922 bp, 7 predicted proteins | sample S1TSphgellanicum_3_FD_187693 | JGI IMG/M metagenome (GOLD analysis project Ga0209611, IMG submission 187693) | Host-associated microbial communities from peat moss isolated from Minnesota, USA - S1T2_Fc - Sphagnum magellanicum MG (SPAdes) (version 2) | ecosystem: Host-associated > Plants > Peat...
CAGTGAGATTGCTTGAAAGAATTAGTTCCCCACAAAATGAAAGGCCATTTTTGCCTTCAAGCAGCAATTACCCTGCACAATTACTTTCCCTGATCAAGCAGTGTTGGGCTCCTGATCCACGTATGCGGCCAAATTTCTCAAGTATTTGCAGTAGTCTTCAAGAAATCCGATTTAGTCTTCTGGTGTGCAAACCGGATGTGAACTAGAACTGAGCTACTGCATGAGCAGTTCTTCATTATCAACCATTCTAGATGAAATGAACAATAGGCATGCAAGCTATCTGGCATGCTGTTTTGTTATGCAGGAATATCTAAAACTTGGAGGTTTCATGGCATGTCCTTCATGTTAAAATTCATCCCAAAGTGTTGGTATGCATGATATTAGAGCTGTATTTTTAACACCCTGTTTGAAGAGTTCTGTATGAAATTCATGGAGGAGATCATGCAAATAGGGCTGATTTCTAAGAGGAAGCATCATTTTGTTCTCATAGACATCAGCATCCTAGAAGTTGACTTCGTGTCAAATAGCTATAAGATGGCACTGAGTTTGAGAAATATGCTCATCAAATGTGCAAAATACAGTGGATATTTTGACTTTCAAGTTTGTGCCTAATTGATTAGTGGAGCACACAAAAGTCAACTATCGTTGCAATTTGATTAGGCAAGAGCTTTCTTCCCCTTCTAATCTATTCACAAGTTGCATCTCTATCAGGAGCTTCTTCTCTAAGGAAGAGATCGGTAATACAAGGTAATGGTGTGTCAAACTTGCACCCTAACAAAGTATTTGAATCTTTTTCCTTTTTGAATGTGTTCAAGTTAATGGTGTTAATTACTGGTAGGAATCAAGAGAGTGTTTGACTAGAAGATGCATCGTCTGCAACACAGAAATGCATGGTTGCAGAAGTGAATTCACACAGTCTTAGCATTAATGTGATAAGCATGATCAAGTGATTTTGTCCAAGCATGCTACGCTTGTTTCTATGCATGAAGCCTTCTCTGCAATTGTTCCCTTTGTCTATGGACTATGGTAAGATCCTGTAGACTGAGGGTCAATACGTTTGCACCTATTTTGCAGTCTCACATTTTCATAGTATACTGTAAGCCATCAAATACTTTCAAGGAACAATTTTCCTGCACAATTTAAGGCTGATATATAAAGCTTCACATGCTCTTGAATTCTCTCTGCTAAACTTGTATCATTTTGGTGAAGCCTTTATTAGGATGTGCGAAAGGGCAAGTTCCCAGAAACGCAAAAGTGAAACTTTGTCCGTTTGACATGTAGCTGCAATTGTTCTTATTAAGAAATCTTTGATTGAAACACTCTTAGATTGATAACAAGTTAATCTGGAAGAGAACCTTAGGTTATAGAAAGTATGATGAGAATGGGTTCTTGAATGAGTCTTGAAAGGGTTTCTGGAAAGGATGGTTTCCCAGAAACATGAAAAGATTTGGGGCTCCTGATCCATACCTGCATGCACCCATATACTCTCAGTTGTTTGTGAGCAATACAATTGAAGTTGGCCTGTTGAGGTTCTCTGGCTATGAATATGGCTTGTGAATTACAATCACGCTGTTTTAGTAGCTCTTCACTGCCGGATATTGTATGACAGTTGAAATGCCAGGAGGGAAGTCATCTAGCACATGCTACTGCAGGATCATGAATTTGGAGAATGCTTACCATATGCCTTGGGATAAGACTTGTTCAAAGTAGTGGGGACATGCAAATTGGGAAGGTTTTTATCTTCTTGATTCAAAACGTTTGACATGCAACACTGACACGCACAACACTCTTAGATTGGTGGTCAGGTAGTCTGGATGAGGAGCTTAGGTTACAGAAAGCATGTTGAGAATGCTTCCTATTGTTATTTCCTTTTGAATGAAGTTGATTGATATTTTGAGAAAATCTGATGACTTAGATCTATTGCATATGATATGATGCACTTCTACTTTCAAGCTCTTTCAAAGTCCATCAAGTTCAATAATTTTGAACAATTTTTCTTGTCGAAAGGACAAGGTTGGTATCATGTAGACCCAGTTGAAGGTGCATCCCCCAATGTAGGCAGAATTTGTGTTAGAAGGGATTAATCTGGATTTTGGTTCTCTCAGGTAGCTTCTCAAACTGACTATGAATCTACACAAACTGGTGAACTAGAGCCAAGCAATCCTGATATTCTCTGTCCTGAACTACAGATGAAAAATTGTGCTCATGTCTTCTTTGTCCTCATAATGTTTAAGCAATTGTCTGATGAAGAGGATGACTCCAACCATACCGGGTTGATCTGCAGCAACAATGCCTACCCCAAAGTTGATCGGGTGATCCCATGCTTACCCTGGCCACTGAGATCAACGGCAGATTTTGGTTCCAACAGCAGGGATCATTCTCTCCGGATCTCTAACTCTCACCTCAGGTGCTCAAGGCAAAACAAAATTCAGGCCCAAATCTACCGAAACTTACAACAGCCAACTTGGTAGCTGTCTCTCTAAGCACTCTGGAGTTCACCACGAAGGAACAATTCCCTCTATCACATTTTGTCCTTGCATTCAAATGCACAAACAGGAAGTTTTAGCTTTGAAGAAGCATCAAGTTGCAGAACCTTCTTTATATTTGCAGTTCTCCTATTCATGCCTTGGACACAGTCACAAGTCAGAACAGAACAGCCACTATGTTAGTTGTTTCTCTGAGCTGTGGGAAGCTCACCTGTATATTACTATGTCTTCTGCCCTAATTTGGTGCTTGCATTTAGATACATAAATGAGATGTTTTAGGCATTGTAGAAGCACCAAGTTGGTGAGGCATTCACAAGGATTTGAATCTAATGAAAGGTAGCCCTGGTTGTTGATATTCTGTGCAGCTAAAGAAGCAGATGGAGTGGGGAATGTTTGTCAAAAATATAGAGCCATTAGCAAAATTCATGTGTGAAAACTTGTAAAGCTTGTATCTTGAAACGTCTCATTTTGGTTTGAGTTTGTTTTTCATGGGTAGTTTATCCACGAAGAAAAATGAGCCATTGATGAAATTTGTATGTGTGAGAAAGCTTTTCAAAAAGTTGGACCTCACCCCCAAACAATCTTCCCATATTTTTTGCTAAATGTGAATAACCTTTATCATATGTACTTGATTGTGTGAGCTCTTAACCTTCATCTTGAGCTGTTGCAGGGTTATTGACAAACCATGTTCTTGCATACCTAAGGTCCATGCAACTATTGTTGCATCCTCCTAATTTATTTGCACACATGCTGGCGTAACCTTTCTAGAGGTTGTTTCCGCATTCAAATGGTTAGAAAAAGAAATCAATGGTATGTTCGATGGCTTGCCTATTTGTCGTCTTCAATGAACATGTCCTTGTTTCAAACAAGATCCTACTGTGACTGGACAGAAAGTCATTTTAATAGTGTGAACACAATGGGTTTTAGGGTTTCGTTTTTTGTTTGATTGTTTTCAATGGCCATCAACATTTTGCATGCTTGTAGAAAAATTGTGTGTTATGGTGAACAAAAGCTACATTGAGCGATGGATGGTGGAGGGAGCGACTGCATTGAAGAAAGGTTTGCGTAATTGACGATGGAACGTAAAATAAGGGGCAGAAGGAAATTCTTTTTGTTATGAGTTTTTCTTCTTGTTGCAGTTTAGATTAGTAGGCTAATTGTTGATGAACTTCGCTACGTCAATGACTTAGCAGAGTAGATGTGTAGATCTAAGGAAGGATAGATGATATGAAGGGTTGATGCTGAGGAATGATGAAAATAAAATAGGTCCGAGTTGTAGAACTAAAGGCCATGTGGAAGTCAAGATGCATTTGAGAAGGTGAACTTTTTGTTGTAGTACCTTCAACCCATGTTGTAAATAGTTGTCAAAGTGAGTACTAAAAACCTCAAAGGAGTGTCCTTGGGTTGGGTAGAATGAGACAAATAAGGTTGAGAATGGGGGAAACTTAAAGAGATGAAATGTGTAGTATGTTTTTGCATAAGAATATGTCTTCTTAAGTGATTCTAAGTGAGCCTGGTACCCATTGCTCAAAGTCACGATTAGAACATTTGAATCCAAAGGTCTACAAGATTTAGGTTTTCAGATGAGAGATTTGATGTCACATTGCATTGTTGCATTTAGTGAGAAAATGGTTAATAGCTCATATGGACTGAATGAACCTTGAAAGTTCTGACCTCAAAGCCATACTTCAATAGGTTCTAAATTCTTAGTGATATGAATTGGTACTTGGCAGCCAGTAGTACATGGCCATTAAGGAAATATGTGATGAAGATTCATACAACTGTGACAGGTTGGCAAATATGCATATAGAGAACTTGGTTTTGTTAGAATTAGTAAACATTAGCAGAATCTCACTTTGACAATAGTATCACAAATCAAATGATGTAATTGGTTGTAGGGTATCTAAGTTTTTGACTTCATTAGTTGTTTCATACGCAATTAGGTTTGTTCTTTTAATCTTCCCCTTTCTTTTGGTTACACTAGCTTTTACCAAAACTTTAATTATCCATTGTCCTCTTCTAGTTGTTGCAAGGACCCTACTAGTCCATGGAGATTTGTTTTTTTGTATCTATTTGAAGATTGGGGGAACATTTTCTTTGTCAAATGCTAGCTAGTCCAACATGTTGTTTCATTGCTTGCAAGGCACATTTAGATTGATGACAGGTCCAATTTTCCTAACCCAACAAGTGGGGGGCGTGCACTTTGGCTCCATTGGAAATATGCCCTTCTCCTTTTTAAACACAACCCAAGAATAAAGATAGTTGGTTATGTTAGGATGTAGTAAGAATACACATGTTTCTAGCAGTTCAATAAAAAAAATTATAATATAAAAGACTAAAAGGTCCTCTCACATAAAATTGATGTATGTTGTTGATGTGTAGGCTGTGGGTGTGAATCTCAATGTGTGGTTAAAAAGTCCTCTCACATAAAATTGATGTCTATTGTCTATGTGTAGGTTGTGGTTGTGAATCTCAATGTGCGGTTAATATGAAATATTTGAAAATCTGCCTTTCTTTGGATAAGGTGCATACCAATGTGGGCACTTCGTACTCTCATATTTGATTTTAAATTCCATTTCAGCTTTTTGATATGATTTTTCCTCTTTTAGATGTTTCAACTTTCACATATGGTTTTTACAATTTTACCTCTAATTTCTATTATGATTTTTCCTCTTCTAGATGTTCAATTTTCATAGCTCGTATATGCAATCTTACATTTAATGTTTGTTGTTACTTTTCCATAGGTATGTGCTCAACTTTCACATTTATCAATATCCCTTGTACTCTAGTTCTCAAGATTACAAACTAAGATTTTTAGGAAAAACTAGAGTGCATGTACTCAATAAGTTGGTATAAAGGTCATACTTAAAGAATGTGAGAAATGAGAGAATCGGTACCCAAGTGAATGGTTTACGAATAATAACTTGTTCTTGTGATTCCTTGTTTTGGTAGCAATGGCAAGTGCACACCATTGGAGGAATTTGCAATGTTTGTGCCACTAAGTTACCTCGATTTCTAAGATCCAAAGGTCATATTTTGTTTGTTGTTAGGTGTAATTACTTTTGGTGATCTTTATGCATTGTTAAACTATTAGGATTCTTGCATATTTGTGATTAATTGCATGCCCTTTAATGTGACACATACACCATCATTAGTGAACACTTCCTTGGCTTGTGTCACAATGGACTAGATAATATTTATGGAAAGGGAGGCTACCAATGGGTAACATGTCCCAAGTAATTGTTGAGCCATGGTAATGACAAAGGAATTACATGGGAGATGCTACCTATTGATAGCCCCCCTCTCCATAAATGCTATCCAATGTAATTGATAACTTTCATGTGTGTAGATGAAGAGTTTCATAATTTTTAATAAATGGATGAAAAATTTCATAACTTTCTTGTAGATGGATGAAAAGTTCCATAGCCTTCTTGTAGATGGACAAAAAGAGAGAGGGAGAAGATCTACATCGTGAAAAACAAGGGGAGGGCAAACCAAAAGCTTAAAAATGTCTAAATAATAGTGTTGTGTACGAAGTTGCAAGCTATTGCACCTTGATTGCCTTGCTCTAGACAAATCAAAAATTGACACATCAATGATCTACCTCCAAGAATCAGCTATAGTTTTACAATAAACAACTTTTTTCTATTGTTAGAATTCCCAAATGATCCCCACCATAACAAAACTCCCATTTTGCTTGTGCATGAATACTTTTCTTAATGTTGTTCCAAACCATACCCATAACCAGACACTCAAAGCGCCACTCAACTCCAGTCCACCCTATTTATGATCATTTGTATGCATATAATGTTACAAGTCACACACCATTTACCAAAAACACATAGAAAGGTGCTTCCAAGAAAAAATTACTATTCTCCATCCCCTTCACTGAACACAAATTTCACAAAAAAACCAAACACAATATTTCATGACCGGTGATTCAATAATAGTTACTTTATTGAATGCATCCATTGACCAGCTATGCTGTGGACTGTAGAGGCAATTGGTTACAAGCTAGTGTTCACTGATATATCAGTATGGTTATATAATTTCCTTCACATTCCGGAACTACTTGCCATGTCTCTTTAGATTACAGAATTGGATTGCTCCTAAGCACCAGACACAATATCCATCATCAAGTCAAATGACACTGTTTGAAAAGCATTGGTGAAGAACCGTGGATGATGTGACCCAGCAGCCACCAGTGCACTGACTATCAGTTGGGAATCTGTCCCGACTCAATCGTTGATGAAAGCACAACTGAGTTACCAAGATTGAACTCAGTAACCTATATCCTGTAAAACCTCTGTCTTCTCCTCACACTACCTAGGCAAAACCATGAAGGACTCAGCATGATGAAGAAAAGCATTACCTAGTGCCAACTCCTCCACTTACCGTAATCTCGATTCTCTTAACCCTCAGGGCTACTGCATAACTGTCAGCGATGGACACTTTCAAACAGCTGCAAAAGATGGGCATTGTGGCTGTCCCAATTGTTCCCTGAAGACTTTGGAAGCTACCAGGTTCTCCAAGTCTTATTGACAGTGAACTCGAGTAGAACTGGGTGTTGAATAGTCTGGGTAGCATCTACCATAAACTAGTAGGAGTTGAACGAACAAGTAATGTGAGCACCCAACAGCTTGTTATTAGCTTGAAGCTCCTGTAGGAGACGCAATTAACCACAGCAAAAGGTGCAGAGATGGCTCCCAAACTCTGAAATTATGTCCACCAATCCTCCATAGCTGGCTACTGCTGTTAACTGTACAGAAAGATCCCTCCACTGTTTAAGAACAAAAAATGGATGATGCAAGCTCATGACAATTTATCATGTCGCAACAAGTGCATGCATTTCTCAGACTGCTCTTAATGGATTACTAAAGAGTAACACAGAAAAATTACAAGCCCAAACAATCATACATGAATGTCTAAGGCACAGATCACCAAAGGCAAAACAAATGTGTTACCCCAGATGGATGCACAGAGACAGAGAAGGCAGACAGTGGGGCACACACAGCCTGGGATAGTAAGGTGCCCCCAAAACTCCATCTTGACAAGATGGGTTGTGTTCCCACTGTCAAAATCTGCACACATACAATGAAACATGTCAAGTACAAACAGCCACATGGAAGACAATTTCAAGCTGCAATAGGTTGAGTAGCAACCATGGTCTGCATCCAACACTCCCAGATCTTATGCCACTAACCATAGAAAGTAAAATAACAAAGTGATAGTTACTGTCATCAATGGCCACTGGATGACAAAAGGATCATCAACAAAATTGCAAACAAACCAGGCCACAGTTGGCTGGTGTGCAAAGAGCACCTGGTCATTTGCAATAGTGACAGCTTGAGGGGTTGCACGCATGCAGATACGTGTCACACAATCCAGGCCTGGCAGGCTCCAAAGAGTCACACAGTACCCACCATTCCCACAAACCTGCACCCAAACCTTTTCTAATCATTCATATTTGGGAGACAACCATATTGACTGTAAATAATCAGTCAAGTCACTGACATTCAAAATCAGATTCTCAGTATTGGCAAGCTAATGCTTTCTTTCAACTCAATAGTAAACAGTTTACAGGTGCTCAAAAACTAACATCTAGACCCTATAAGTCAAGAGTCTTTAGGACCCAAAGCTAGCCCTTAGATTACAAGCTGATACCAGTTTGGTTAGGGAATACAATTGTTGATCCTATGTTACCCTTAACACTTGCTAATGGGCCCTTGAATCAACAGAAGCATCAGATAACCAGAGTCAGACCCAGACTTTTTAAACTGGCCACCTGTATGTGTGAACCTACCGGCCAATTCTCACTGGCATCAAGGGACAAACAACTAATCCATGGCAACTTCGCCATAGGCCTTTTCCTGATCTTCACTGCATTCCATGGGTCCAATGCTGCTACACATTCACGACTCTGACAATCTGTGTCCACCACACAAGAGAATGCGAACATCCCTCGTTGATAATTTTGTGGGAGCAAGATTTCAAAGAGAAGAAATTTACACCTACAAAAGAAACACCTAATTAAAATGCTACCACTAACATTTGCCACCCATGGCTTCCTCCTGCATGCTCTTTCCTTTTTCTTGGCCCATTCATAAAGCTAGAAAGCGACAAGAAGGAGCTCAACAAAACTTGCCCCAAATTCTGGCAGTCCCATCCTCAGATCCAGTGATTATCTGCAAAGCCAGAAGGAGGGTTAGTAAATGACTCCATGCCAAGCATTATGATCAAAGCAGAAGGCTGTCTTGCTTCATTACACGGAAGAAACACCCCCCACGCACCCCCCAATCAATGGAGGGATGGGATGATGCACCTGATTGTGGGATGGCCGAGAAGCAATACAGTGCAAATAATCAGAGTGGCCCTGAAACACCAGTGTATTCTTGCCTGTTTCCTGTGCAACCATCCAACTTCCTTATCATAAACTGCAGAGCCACAATAATGGAAAACATAATCTAAGCAATTTTTTCAAAAAAGTCACTGAAGATGCTTGCTGGTGAAGACCTGCAGCGCATCCAAAGTTTCAACCTGGGGATGAAAATCTTGAAGGCAGTCAGTTATCCCATGGGTGTGCCACTCTCAATTAGTACATATTTGGGACCTCAATCGGTTCAACGGATCAGACTATCACTAATCATAGAGTCCAAATCAAAGCAATTTCAGAGCAGATACTTACGAATCATCACAAGCTTACCATATCCCAGGCATATGCACACCCATCACCAGCTGCAGCAAAGAGGCAACCAGTCTGCTCCCGATCAAACAAGACCACCCTATCAATCATTTCTTCGCAAGTACTGAGAGATGCTCCATACTTACGATTTAAGACAACCTGAAACAAACTGAGAGATGACCCAGTAATAAGGTTATGGAGATTTCAGATCTGATAACATCACATGAACAAGTTAGTAATGACGAGAAAGAGGAAACCCAACCGAAGAAAAGAGAGAATCCAGATCAAGAAAAAAACTGAGACACAAGATACACCCTGTTGTTTGAACAACAGCAATGGATACACAAGGTGCACCCTATAAAACGCACTGCAGATAGAACTCTAGCAGGCGTCTCAAAACTCTAACTCTCAGAATACTACATCAACCTTAGTGATGCCAATAGGACCTTGAATTTTCATTTTTGAGAGATTTTTTATGATGTTCAAATAACTTACCATAGTGTTACGATTACCACATAAATAGAAGTGCCATGTAGTTAATTTATAAACTCCATGTGCATTAGTGTGAAGTGTGATAGTTATCATGGGCACTATCAACAACGACATGATCAACATGTGTGAATGACACATTACAAATGTAAGTTCTTTCCCATTTTTAAGGTGTAGATGTAAGAACACTCTTGAAGATGTAGGTTTAAGGCCCCATTATTGGTTCATTTTTCAATTATTAATAGTGTAGGACACATAGAGGATGCATTTAGGAAATTCTAGTTCATATAAGCTTCCCAAGTTGTTCAAAGCTTATTAATTCAACTTTTGTTAATTGTGTAATTTTAGAAGTTAGATAACCTTAACTATATAATTGAGTGTAGGGTAGGTATTCCATCATTTTGTATCTTTAAAAGCTAATGAGTTAATTCACACATGTCCGCATTATCCAAACCTAATCAAGTCTTGAATCAATGAAACTAAGTTTAATTGTTACCTGGGTTATTTATTTATCAAGAAAGTTAAAACATTATGATACTCCATATGTTCATGGGTATTAACCCTTCCTATTAGGTGGGTCCTTTCACCAGGAGATCATCTCATCATCTTGGATGTTGATGATTGGTGATGTCGCCTGGTGGCCCCAGCTGCAGTTGCAAAAGTTGTAGTCTCATCGTCATGGTTGTTGTTGTTGGCCCTCATGACTGCACCAGTTGGCCGTTCTGTCCATAAGATGATGGGCTGTGCTTTTCATTTGCCACTTTACCCTACGTTAACCAACTTTCTATTACAGTCAATGTTTTTTTAAATTGCTGACCTTTGATCATTTTTTTTTTGTCATTAATTTTTTTTGACAACCCTGATCTCCATACGACCCCTGCACCTAGCTACCCTACTGACTTACATCTTAGCCCTGTCTAAAAACTAACAACTAATTACTTACCTACGTTTTATTTTTTGGTAAAACATATATTTATTTTGTGCTAAACTTTGATTTTTTTCTTGGTTAAATTTTTATCTCTTGGCAAAACTCTTATTTTTTCTTGACTAAACTTTTATCTTTTGGCGAAACTTTTATCTTTTCTTCACTAAGTTTTTATCTTTTGGCAAAACTCTTTTTTTTTTTTTTTTTGGTTAAATTTTTTTTTTTTTTTTTTTTTTTTTTTTTTTTTTTTTTTTTTTTTTTTTTTTTTTTTTTTTTTTTTTTTTTTTTTTTTTTTTTTTTTTTTTTTTTTTACTCTTTTTTTTTTTTTTTTTTGGTTAAA
>Ga0209611_10013892_pt1 | contig 10921 bp, 10 predicted proteins | sample S1TSphgellanicum_3_FD_187693 | JGI IMG/M metagenome (GOLD analysis project Ga0209611, IMG submission 187693) | Host-associated microbial communities from peat moss isolated from Minnesota, USA - S1T2_Fc - Sphagnum magellanicum MG (SPAdes) (version 2) | ecosystem: Host-associated > Plants > Peat...
CCCCCCCAAAATTTTACTCTTGGATTCTCATGTTGTTTGACCTCGTAGATGTTGGCTAGTGGGTTGATGATTGTAGGTAACGTGGTAACATTTAACATGGTCTAGTGGGTAAATGAATTCATCTAGGAAAGTCATTTTGGCCATTGGCCTCATCACGTTTATAAAACTCAAACAATTGAACCTCACTATTGTGGATAAAAAGGAATCTTTTAAGGCGAATTTTTTTGGTCTTTCTCTTTGTTTGAATAAAACTTTCATAAAAAGTTGTTATCATCATTTCTGCATGCATGTGATACATTATAAAGTTGATTATTTTTTTCCGTGTAGGGTAATGCTTAATGAATGTGATATTCCCAAAAGAATCACCCCAGGCCAACACAGGTGAGGGCACTTAGTTCAAGAATGCCTTGCTCCGAGGGTGTTACCCAATGTAAAGCATCCTAGTTGAATTTTATTATTATTTTTTCCTATGATACACCACATGGATTGCGGGGAAAGTACGAAAAAAGAGGTTGGGCATTTCAAAAACGGAATCCTCATAGGAATAGGCAATATTAGGCCTTTTGCTTTTTGAAGTGCCCCCACCTTTGGTAGAGGAGAAATTGAGCTAAATATGGTACCTTGCAAATGCCCTACAAAATATCAATAAAAATGTTTTACATATGTGAAAGTGTATGTGTGTGATTCTAAAACTATGGGATCAAAACGGTCTTTTCAATTATATTGGTAGTATTTGAGAGAACAAAGGATATTGTGAAGAAAATTTGTGGGGTGGGCATTAGGCATGTAGTTGGGATAGGTGGTCATATTTCATTTGTGGTAAAGTGCTAATGAAAAGAAATAAAAAATCAGTTTTAGAATATGCTTTGGTTGGTAGAACCATATCCAGTTTGAAACTGAACAATATCATAAACAACTCCCTTTTTATTTCTATGTGTCTCCCCCCCCCAAGCAGAAGAACCCTAGGGAGTTATGCCACGGGAGTTCCCCCAATCTTATGTGTTCCCATGTTCCCATGCAAATATTTCTTTTCTACAAACCAAGAAAGATGCGAGGAAATTAAAAGAGAGTTGTTTACGTAAGGGGAGGTTCCAGTACTTATGCATTCTCCTGAGGTTTGGGAACACCCTTGGACTCACACCCATGGGTGCCCCTCCCTCAATGGGATAAAAGCATGGTGCTATTGAGAGAATCTTGGGGAACACGTATGAGAACTTGGGAACACATCAGGAGTGTCATAGGAAACCATTGGGAACTTGGTGAGAACATGGTGGGAACACCAAAACCCCAAAATCTTCTCAAAATGCAATTGTGAGTCAACTTCAAAGAAGGTCTTTTGTATCACCAGGAAACCCTAAATTTTGAATATCCCACCCACCTAACAAACTACTACCTACCTACCTTGACTTGTGGGCCACTAGGAGAGGGGAAATATGTGCACCACTTCTTATGGTGGTGGGGGTCATCTCGTACTGACTGCATTATCAACTATGGGCAAATATAATATTAGACCCTCGTGTGGTCAGAAGAAATTGAAGTGCATAATTGCATCCTAATTTCAAAGGCCCTCGTTCGGAAAAGCCTTTAGACTATTTCAAGGCAGCACAAGGCTGGTGAATTTTTTCTTGTTCCCATCAAGTTCTCAATGGGTTCTTAACATGTTTTCCCGAGTTCCCAATATGTTCCCTAACATGTTCCCAATACCACCTCACTTTGTCCCATATGCTTTGCTCAAGGGTATGGTCTTGGGAACCTAGAATATATTATATTATGGGTGGGCGAATATTGAGACTTATATTGCTGGTTTTCAAAAACTGACAAAAATGTGGTGGCGAAAACCAGGGGGCACAAAAGCCGCGAAAATGATTTCAGAAAAAAAAAAGTGTAATTTTGACAGCATCGTGCCATAAAAAGTCTGTATTTTCTTCCCTTCCTATATATAGCCTATATAATAGGCTATGTATTTCTCCGTTCTTATATTTATTTATTTCCTGCCTTGTTCGTCAAACCCATGCATTTTATTTTAGTTTTCATTGGTTGTTTTCGGGGTAGTTTGCACTCGGCTCGGATTGTTTTCTTTTGATGGATAAACGTTTCTAGAAGCTCGCATTGCAAGCTCAAGACTTCTTCTTCTTCTTCTTTCTTTTTTCCTTTTTTTTTCTTGTTTATCTCGTGGGTTCTTTTGCAGTTTTTGTTTTCTAAGATTATTGCTGTTGCCATGGGTTCTTGAGCTTTGTTGTTGTTGTTGTGCAAGCAACCAAGTTTCAGTCAATCATGAGCTTGATTGTCCAGGTTCTACAGCTTCAATTATTGTCTAGTTCCGCTTCGAGGGAGTGGGAAAAATCACATAGAAATTCTGACTTCTTTCTCTCTTTTTTTCCCCTTTTTTTCTCTTTTTTTTTTTTGCCTGCGATCTAGCATCTAGCTCGCTCTGTTTCCATTTCCGAGCGTGAAAGATGTGACGGGAAATCTTCCGCGACGTTCCAGATGAGATTAGATGCCGTGGTAGAGTAGTTTTGCTTGCTGCAGTATAATTTTCTTAGCGCTTGACAGATCAAGATCAGGTGCAGGAAATCTCGTGTCGAAACGAAAGCAGAAGACAGATGTGCACTGTGCAGCCAGGGATGTGTTTGCTCTGTTGAGAAGAATTTTTTCTTTTTTCCCTTTCTTTCTTTGTTTTTCTGCCGCTTGTTTTTGCTAGCTTTGGGGGGGGGGAGCGAAAGCAAAGCTCAGAGGTCAGTGCACGCACAATAGCTGAATCACAAGATCTCCATACTAGAAGAAGAATGGATCCCTGAGGAGTGCCCCCAAAAAAAAGGCCAAAATAAATGCGGATTTAGGAAGGCGTTCGTCTCGTGTAATGAATCTCTTCGTGGATCTATCTTCGGGTGCTGGAGAAGTGCTGTGTGATTTGCTACAGAAGTCATATAAATATTGGCAGTAGTATTACAGCTTCCAGTGGAAAGAGGTGGTGATCGTCCTCTCAGAAACGATCGACAGGACAGAAGGACTAGAAGACAGCGGGTTTCACTCTACATCACCGGAGTTTATGAAAAAGGTATGCCAATATTCTCTCTCTCTCTTTCTCTCTCTCTCTCTCTCTCGATGCAAACTTTCTTTCTCTCGCTCTGTTTCGCAGAGAGTCTGACTCTTTCTCTCGCACTTCGTCTCAGAGAGCCTGACTCTTTCTCTGGCTCTTCGTCTCAGAGACTCTTTCTCTCGCACTTTCTCTGAAAGACTCTGTTTGGACAGAAATTTGGTATTGTGGAACACACGTCGGTGCAGATCCGATGTCTTTGGAATGGATTGTATAGAGATATGAAGGAAGCATAGTTTCCTCGATTGAGTTCTTTCCTTCTTCGCTAGCTCTGGTGTGTTGCAGCAGCCGAGAATCTGCACAGCACTTGGTTCGTGAAGAAAGAAAGAAAGAAAGAAAGAAAACAAGCCAACAACGGCTGAGATCAAACAAGACAAATTATGTAAAATAAAATCAGTGGCTGAGATTTACCTGTATGATTCTGCCTCGTAAATAGCGAGAGCTCTGAACGCTCACCCTCCTCGAAATGGAATTCTGTCATACCCTTGGCAGCTTCAAGCACCAATTAAATTATTCATAGTAATGTTGAATTTTTTTGATTTTTTAAATTTTTTTCAAAGCAGTAAAACATTTCTGAAAGAAAATATAGAATCTGTTGAAATATTCAGAAATATTCTAATTTTCAACATAAAATTAATTGATTATTTGACAGATTGTGTTGAAGAATCTGCACTTGTACTATAGTATACCTGCCCAATCCTGGAGGTGAATTACAGCCCTCCATGCACCTTCATTTTACACTAAAGTTTTCTTGGAGTACTTCACAATTTCTCCTCTCTCTCTCTCTCTCTCTCTCTGCAAAATTTTGCAAAATTGACACAGCTCATGAGTAATGCAAAATCACAGATTTCTTTTGGTTCTAGCAGACTTCTGAAAAACCTTCAAGAAATTCTGTTGGAGGACTCAGTAAGGTTGCTGGAATCCATCTTGAGTGATGTGAACTTTTAATTCCTCTATTTTTTGAAGTTGAAGATTGAATTAACTTAGCCCCTTAGCCATGGTAGTGTTTCTTTTTTGATTTGTTAACCCTAAACCACTCAAAAGATTGCAGTGCTATTTTTTTGTTATACCCTACACAACTACACGTGACAATAACTTTGAGATTCTTTTGAAAGAACATTATCTTGTTTCAATATTTGCCAAGATTAATTGCCATGAAGGCATATGTGTGAAGTCAAATTTGTCAAAATTGAAGTTATGGGCCTTGGTAGCTTTCTCAATGCTAGTAATTGTAAATGTACATAAAGCAAAGCACAACCTTCTTGTTCCTTTTCTCATTTGTGTGACTTGAACATTCATAAGAACTCCATGGAATATAGGTTTACAATTGCAACTAGTTCTATTTCGTGCATGTTCTCCTTCTACTAAACATATTGATAGTAGATAATGACTTGTGACCACATGGCCAAGAAGCTAAAACTCTTAAAACAAAGTTGAAATCATGAAGTTTGGAATGATTTCTTAAGATCTTATGCCAACAAACTTTTTCCCTCTTGTTATAGTCCTTCGATGTACAACTCTTTATGCAACTAGGTTTCCTTTTCTTCTTGTTTGATGACATGTCGTTAGATTTTAAATTTTACAAATTTTATTATCAAGCAATTATCTCTCAATTTTATTTAACTTGACTTCAATCCTCCTAAAGTGTTGAAAATTATTTTGTTCCTTTCCATCCATTATATTCTTGATATCTAGCTAAAAACCCAATTTGTACATATCAATGCAACTCAAGCCAATGCAATTTGTTGATTACTATGTGTGGCATTGATCTTGTGATGTGCATTAATACTTAGTGATCAACATTTTGTTACATCATGGTCACCTTGCAAAAGAATTGTAGTATAAAATCCCATTTTCCCCTTTATTACTTGTTTTTATGTCATGAAATGGCATCCTTCCTTGATGGGTGCACCTGAAATTGTGGGTCATTTGTCTTTCAACATAAATATTTTGTTTGCAATTTTGACCCCAAAAAAATCCATTTTCCACAAACTCAATGAAGATGATGATGATAGCATTTGAATTTATAAAAAGATGGCAATGTGGGATTTTTTACTAAGCTATTAAATTCTTTCAATTCAAGATTTTTTGCTTTAGAATAGTTAGATCTACAAGCTAAATTTGGAGGGAAATAATTATAGTTCATCATAATCCAAACCTCTAAAACTATAAGCAAATTTTTTGCTTGTGTGCTACAAGTCTATTTCCATATATATCTTTAGTTAAAAACACCAAAAATTTCAATAGAAAGCAATATGCAACTTGTTATTTTGGTTTCATAATCTTGAAATCATCGTCTTTGAATGGCACTCAAAATAATTCACTTAAATGTTATAACTTTCAATAAAAAATATCAACTATTTGATTTTTGTTGTGGCAGGTGTGACAATTGGGTTGGTGATGTATTAAAAGTGAAACATAGAATTTATCACAAGCTAGCCCTTCTTACTTAAAACTATGGATTTGATATCACTCAAGCTTCGAATGGTATTACAATTTCTTGTGCTCGGTGGGTTGCTAATGTTTACCATTAAGAATTTTTGGTGGGTTGCTCCAAATACTCTCAACGATGAATCGAAGGACTTAAACAAGGTTGAACCTCCAACTATTAGCCAAAATTTTCAAGGGGTAGTTTTAAATGTGAGAACCGATTGTTTCAATCATACTAAATCTATGCTTGAACATTTGGATATTAGGATAACCCAAGTAAAACCACTCAAGTATAATAACCTTAAAGTGGACCAAGAACTGGAGAATTTTCAAGGTGGTTCACGAAAATACCACACTGATGAATACTTGAAGGTTTTCTCCAAGCGAATGGCATTTATTTTTGCAATGCAAGCTTTTGCAAATGATTTTTTAGCTGATTGGAACTCATGGCGTTTTTTCTTTGAGGATGACATTTCTTTGCACCCAAGTTTGACACCTGATCAAGCCAAGGAAATATTAGCAAATGGGTTAGCATTAGCAGAAGATGATGGAGTAGTCTATTTAGGAATTTGTGCACCCCATTGTGTGGAACCAGTAGAGCCTCTTGGATATGGTTATGATGCAGAAAGGTGTTCTGGTGCATGTGCGCATGCCTTTGGTTTTAGAAGATGGAAAGCAAGCCAATTTCTATTAAATATGGATAATTTAGTGATTGAAAGTCCAGATCCCCACATTGAAAGTATGTATTTTGATCGATTATTGGTTGCCTATGCACTTCAAGTTCATAGAATTTGGGTTATAGGAAGTAATTTACAAAGCCCTACAAAAGATGGTTATGACCATTATGGTATACTTTTCCAAGATCGAGATACTTTCAATTCATCAATAGAAGATTGATAAAGTATGTAAGTATGTACCATGACCATGACAATGTTTGTTTTGGTTCAAAAATGGGTTACATCATCCAAACTTTTGTGTTTTAAGATTGATGTTTTAAGGTTTTGTGAGATAATTGTTATCAAGAATTTTCTTTTGAATTTTTTTTGCATTTTTTATTAATGAAGGAATATGGATTCATGTTTCTTACATAAGAAGGTTATTAATGAATAACAACTTTTTTTCTTCCATCTTTTGGGAGCACTATATTATCCAAACTTTTCACACAATATATTGTTATAATATGTAAAGATTTTTTAATGGAGTCTACATATGAAGGTTATCCACAATAAAAGAATATTTGTTACCAAGGACATGAAGATCCACAAAAACAAAAGTTAAAAGGATAAGTCTAACTTTCAAACAAGGAACAAAACAAGATTATGCGAATAAAAAACAAAAACATAAGAACTAAAAAAGAAGAACATGAAATGTGCAAAACAAATGTGAAAACAGATCTTTATTATGCTAACATATGCAAACATGAATATGAAAAGAACATGACAAGGCTATGGTGCAAGATTATGCTTAAGATTGGTGTTCAATAAATTGAAGGAAACGAGGAATCCTACTTCTATTTATATCCCTTTGAGACTTAGCTCAAGGAAGTTTCCAAGGAAGCTTCTATGTGTGGATAAAATAAAAAAGCTTTTTGAGAACCTTTTTAATTATGAATCAATTAAAACTTAACTAAAATTAACTAAAATTTAACTAGGAGTTGACTAAGAGTTAATTAAAGTTAACTAAAATTTAACTAAATGTTAACTATGAATTCATTTTGAATTAACTAAAAAATAATTAAGACTTAATTCAAAATTGGCTAGGAATTAATTAAGAATTAACTCGCACTTAACTATAATTTAACTAAGACTTAACTAAAATCAACTAAAAATCAACTTGAAGTGAACTATGAATTAAATGGAAATGAACTAAAATTTAACTAGAAGTTAATTAAGAGTGAACTAAAACTAAACTAAAAGTAGGGTACATGGATTAATATTTAGATGAATGAACTCCATGGCATTGGCATCTATGACATTTATTTTGCATTAGTGTGACGGCTTTCCCTTTACAACTTTTATAATTTCATTCTTAACATAATTTCAAATGGAATCCAAAGTTTATTAAGGTTGCATGGAATGCATCCAAATTGATCCTTAAAACACAACAATTTGGTGGGAATTAAAAACATTGGTAAAGAAAAAGTAAAGTCAACCTCAAAACTAATAAAAGTCCATTGTCACTATTTATTATACAATGTACATGTCACACACATCACTATCACCCATCACTTGAAATATGGGGGAATTGGAGGCTTTTTGGGGTTCTTTTTTCGTTCTCAATTGTGTTCCCATCAAGTTCCCAAGGTGTCCCATATTGTTTGGTCATGGTTCAACTTCAATATATATATATACAACTTGAATCACTGGGAATCTCAGCAAGCACAAATGAGACCGCGACCTTGCTGGGAACTTGTTTCTTGGCTCTGACTTCTTGTTGAGACAACTCTTTATTCTTGACTTTGAAGTAAGCCAATTGTCCTGGTTTCAGAAAGCCGCAAGAGATGAATCTCTCACCCCTGCTGCTGCTGCTGAGAGCAGAACCTTTGAGACTACAAACGTTCTACTTTTTCTGTTGTTGTCGTTGTGTGTCATAAGACTTGTCTCTTGCAAACGACCCTAGGATGATACTACTACACTGCATTGCTACAAATCTACTACAACTCCAGGCTTCCATCATCTCTCACCAAACCTCTCTCACCGGAGCGAGCCGCCCCCTAAAACAAACCAACCGGGGGGGGGGGGGGGGGGGAATGCAAAGAAAAGAAGATGTTCTCTCTTAATCGTCTTCCTCACAGCACAGAAACAGAAATAGATCTCTACCAATCTCTTCCATCACCGAACTTCCAATTTGCAAACCAACCACATCCACCGCAAGTCAAGCTTGGATCCTCCTCCTCTTCCTCTTCTGTTGCTGCTGCAGCAACAATCTGCAAATTCTTCTCTTGGGTCACAATAGCTTGCTATTGCGGCGGGAGTTGGAGACCACTGCACTTTCCCCTCTTCTTCTCCTTCTGCATCCACCGTAAGTCGAGCTTGGATCCTCCTCCTCTTCCTCTGCTACTATTGCAACAATAATTTGTAGATTCTTCTCTTGGGTCACAGCAGCTTGCTGTTGCAGTGGGAGTTGGAGATCACTCCACTTTCCCCTCTTCTTCTTCTTCTTCCGCATCCACTGCAAGTCGAGCTTGGATCCTCCTCCTCTTCCTCCTTTGCTATAGCAACAATCTGCAGTTGTGCCACATTAATCTCATGAAACATTATGGTTAAGTCTTGTGGATGATTAAAACTTAAATCTAATTGAAATTTTGTGGTTGAGAAATTTAGGATATGACTACTATAATGGGGATAGCCCAACCAATCATCGTTGACCTTGAATGGGTGGTTGCTGCAACAGGAGGAGGATGGGGAATCACAGAATACTTTCAGCTGGACTGGATGGATGACGGGACAGATGGATGGAAAAAGCTTCACGATGATGACGTCCTTCACGACCATCCGTCCGGATGAGGGGACGGATGATGGGACGGATGACGACGGATGGATGGAAAGGACGACCACCCAAGGATATTATATAAGTAGACATGTCACACACAGCACTATCACCCATCACTTGCATCATCGCTTGCATCAACATAATTGCTTGCATCATTATTAACTCCTAGTTCATTATTTGTTAGGAAGTTTTTCAAGAAACTCTTTTGGTTGGTGCACACATGAAAGCATTTATAGAATCTTCTTTAAACTAAGAAGCTTCTCAAGGGAAGTAAACATAACAGGCACACTAATTATCAAGATAAATGAAATAGCAATTAGTGTAAACACAACCAACTAGAAAGCAATAATCATGGTTTATTTCTCTAATCTTTCAAAAAATGAAATAAATTATACCATTTAATCCCTATATGGCAATGAATTAGATTAAACTACTCAAAAAGCTTCTTTGGTTGGTGCACAAATGGAAGCTTCTATGGAAGCTTCCTTGAACTAAAAAGCTTCATTAATCGGTGCACACATGGAAGCTTCTACGAAAACTTCCTTAAACTAAATCCCCAATGGGGTATAAATAAGGGTAGGACCCCCCATTATTTTCAGTTTGTTCAACACTAGTTTTGGATACACTTTCTTATCATAACCTTTTTTTTCATACATTATCAGAATAAAGTTATGTTTGAATCATCTTCTAGCATATATCGTGTTTTTACCTTACGTCTTTATGTTTCCATTTTTGGATTAGACTTAGGTTTGCATTTCTTGTGATTTTTTTTCCTTGTTATGTTTTTGGCTTAATTCCTATTATTGTAGTTTTTCATGCCTATGACAATACATTATAAGTTGCACAAATTTTGATAGCCTTTTGAAAAAATGTTGAAGTAATAGAATAAATTACCTTTTACTTTCATAAAAAGTTTCAAGACTTCATCACCTACACATAAAACAAGCCTTATGTAATAAACACACTAACTCCTTCACTGAGCAAAAATTTCAAATTAAAAAACCTTTGAAAGGCCTCTTATCAAAAACTCCAAAATGATAATTTTAACATGTTAGTAACGTTATTGCCTCAATTCACATCTAGCATTAATTTAATATGTTGATCATGCATATCAAGATATTAAAATGTCAAATAAAAATTAAAATATATAACTGTAATGCAAAAATATATCATTAACTCATTGTTTAAAATAAACCTAACACTTTACTAATCAAAAACTTACCAAGTTTTATAAATTTGTATAAATTTCATGTGAAATTTGGTTTTTGTAAGTTTGTACAAAAATCACACAAATTTTGTGTTATGGTTAATATGAATGATATTTGTACATATTCAATATCTTAAATATTTAAACAAATGAAACATTTTTTTAATGACAAACGTGAATGTTCATATTTAATATTTAAAAATCACATAGTTTTATCCAAAATTACATTATGATAATTGCACAAATTTAGTTAAAATGTAAATCGTACATACTTCATATCAAGACATCACAAGTAAAAAAAACACATCATTTATATAAAAGCAAATTATTTTTTTCATGTCATTTTTACATTTTTAAGCCCATAGATTTTGCATAGACATATTGTTAAGTTTAGACTTAGAATGGATGAATAACCACCTCCTTCCTTTCCTAATAACTACTTCATTCATTACAAAAACTTCTATCCATTCCAACCCACACATTTGCGACTTGTGTTCAAATCAATCATTTTTTCAACTATTGATGCAATTATCTTCCGTGACACCATGGTAAAAGCTTATAGTCATAAAAATAACTTAAAAGTGGTTTATAGTTACATATGCAACTATGACTTGTGACTAATGTCAATTTGGATGAAAGTGAAGATGAAAAGTGGATTTATATCATTTGTTTTAGTGGCATATTCAAAATAACTA